>JAABUN010000051.1_pt1 | contig 253996 bp, 245 predicted proteins | sample 5559311 | NCBI WGS metagenome assembly JAABUN01 (sample SAMN10711877, study PRJNA513370) | rock metagenome | isolation source: Antarctica rocks | place: Antarctica: Victoria Land, Siegfried Peak sud | reverse complement strand
CTGCGGAGCGAGACGAGCCGATGCGCGGCATCGTCGTCACACGTGGCGACACCCTGTGGGACATCGCCGCGAGTGCATTAGGACCCAAGGCCACGAACGCCTCGATCGCCGCGCACTGGCCTTCCTGGTACGAGACGAACCGCCACGTCATTGGGCCTAACCCGGACCTGCTTCTACCCGGCCAAATTCTCCAGCCACCCTCTCACTCAGGAGCGCAACCGTGAGCGCACAGACCACGTATGTCGACCCGTCCGCGACCACTTCGACGACGCCGCGACCGCAGCGCTTGCGTGTGTTACCAATTCCCAGCGTGAATCCCGAGCCGATCACGGCGAGCCAGTTCAACGAACTTGCTCAGTCTCGGCCCGGCGGCCCTACCGCCTACACACAACACGAACTATCGGTCGACTTCGCGCGCCACGAAGGGGACCCGCTCTTTGCGCCCCAGCCAACCCCCAGCCGAGATCTACCCGACGCCACTCAATGGTCAAGGCAGGTGCTGCGGGTGCTGCTGGAGGTCATGGATGGATCGCGGCCAGCGCGGCAACTCAAACGGTGGGTCACTCACCCCATTCACGACCGTGCCGCCCGTCGAGGCATCGTCGCTCGGCGCCGCGGTGGCCGAGCCCACAAACCGAACGTCGTGTTGTCGGTGCACGTATGCACCCCTGTCGATGGCGTTGCCGAAGTGGCTGCACTCGTGGTGCACAACAGCCGACACAGAGCGGTGGCCTTGCGGCTCACTGGCGTCGACGGCCGGTGGTTGGTCACCGTCTTGGAGATGGGCTAGGCGCTAGGCGCGCTTACCCCGCCCCGCTTTTTTCCGTCGTTGGGCACGATTTCCGTCGCCACCGTCCGGGCCATCGCTCTGCTCAGGAATCGTGGATCCATCGGCTGCCACCTCGCGTCGCACCACCGAGCCGTCTTCGCTGGGTGCCGAATACTGCAACTTCGGCTGACGCGTCCGCAGGTTTCCGCCAGCAGTGGCAGTCGCTGCGGCACCCTCAACGCTCAGCATCGGCATACCATCGGAATCGACCTGGTCGCCGGCCGGTTGGGCCGCAATCTCGGCGTTGAACGACAGGCGGACCGATTCTTCTTTGATCGCTTCCATCATCGCGGTGAAGAGTTGGAAACCCTCGCGCTGATACTCCACGAGAGGCTCACGCTGGGCCATCGCCCGCAGACCGATTCCCTCTTTGAGGTAGTCCATTTCGTAGAGGTGCTCGCGCCACTTACGGTCCAAGACCTGCAGCACAACCTTGCGCTCGACCTCCCGCAAGATTTCCTCGCCAACCTGCTCCTCACGAGCGTCGTAGGCGTGCTGTGCATCCGAGGTCAACTGCTCGAGCAGCACCGCCGGGGTGATCGCCGACTCCCCGCCCACCTGCGTGGCAATTTCCGCAGGGGTGATACCCACGGGATAAACGGTTGCCAACTCGGCCCAGAGCGTGTCGAGATCCATGTCGTCGGCGAACCCAGTCGACGTGCCCGTCTTGACGTAGTCACCGACCACGTCGTTGATAAACATGCGGATCTGCTCGTGCACATCCGCGCCTTCGACCACCTGGCGCCGTTCTTCGTAGATCACTTGACGTTGGCGATTGAGTACGTCGTCGTACTTCAACACATTCTTGCGGGTCTCGAAGTTCTGCGCCTCGACCTGGCTTTGCGCACCCGCGATGGAGCGGCTGACCATCTTGGACTCGATCGGCACGTCATCGTCAAGCTTGGCCGTGGTCATCACCCGATCAACCATCCCGGCGTTGAACAGCCTCATCAGCTGATCTTGCAACGACAGGTAGAACCGCGACTCCCCCGGGTCTCCCTGACGTCCAGCGCGGCCACGCAACTGATTATCGATGCGCCGCGACTCGTGCCGCTCGGTGCCCAACACGTACAAGCCACCGAGTTCGGTGACTTCGTCGTGGTGCTGCGACACGGCTTCCTCGGCCTGGCTCAGCGCCAGATCCCAGGCTTGCTCGTAGTCCTCCGGGGTCTCCTGCGGGTCTAAGCCTTTAGCTTTCAAGTCGGCCACTGCCATGAATTCGGGGTTACCGCCGAGCATGATGTCGGTGCCACGGCCGGCCATGTTGGTGGCCACCGTCACCGAGCCACGCCGCCCGGCCTCGGCCACAATGGTGGCCTCTCGGGCGTGGTGTTTCGCGTTCAACACCTCGTGCTTGATGCCCTGACGGCGCAACTGCTCGGAGAGATACTCCGACTTGGCCACGCTGGTGGTGCCGACCAGAATCGGCTGCCCCACCGTGTGACGGCCTGCTATGTCGTCGACAACCGCCGCAAATTTCGCCTCTTCCGTGCGATAGATCAGGTCAGCCTGATCCGCTCGGATCATGTCGCGGTTGGTCGGGATGCTGATCACACCGACCTTGTAGATCGTGTGCAACTCGGCGGCTTCGGTTTGCGCCGTTCCGGTCATTCCCGATAAGCGGTCATACATGCGGAAGTAGTTTTGCAGAGTGACCGTAGCCAACGTCTGATTCTCGTTCTTAATCTCGACGCCTTCTTTGGCCTCGATCGCCTGGTGCATGCCTTCGTTGTAGCGGCGGCCGGCCAGCATACGACCGGTGTGCTCGTCGACAATCATGATCTGACCATCAACGTTGACGTAGTCCTTGTCGGACTCGTACAACTCTTTGGCCTTGATGGCGTTGTTGAGGTAGCCAATCAGCGGAGTGTTGGCGCTCTCGTACAAGTTGTCGATCCCAAGCCAGTCTTCGACCTTGTCGATACCCGACTCCAAGACCCCAACGGTTCGCTTCTTTTCGTCGACCTCGTAGTCGCCTTCGCCATCCTTGCCCCGCTCGAGGCGCTGCACCAGGCCCGCAAATTCCTGGTACCACTTGGTGGGTTGATCGGCCGGTCCGCTGATGATCAACGGGGTACGTGCCTCATCGATCAGAATCGAGTCGACCTCATCAACCACCGCGAAGTGGTGCCCACGCTGCACCATGTCTTCAACGGTGCCGCCCATGTTGTCGCGCAAATAGTCGAAGCCGAACTCATTGTTCGTGCCGTAGGTGATGTCTTTTGCGTACTCGGCGCGGCGCCGCTCCGGTGTCATCGAGCTCAGGATGCAGCCCGTCTCCAAACCGAGTGCGCGGTGCACCCGGCCCATCATTTCGGACTGGTACTCGGCCAGGTAGTCGTTCACCGTGACCACGTGCACGCCCTTGCCGCTCAACGCGTTGAGGTATGAAGGCAGCGTGGCGACCAGCGTCTTTCCTTCACCGGTGCGCATCTCGGCCACGTTGCCTTGATGCATGGCCGCCCCGCCCATGATCTGCACGTCGAAGGGCCGCTTGTTGATCGTGCGGCTAGCGGCTTCACGCACCGCCGCGAAAGCCTCCGGCAAAAGGGCATCGACGGTCTCCCCGGCGGCCAAGCGCTCGCGGAATTTCGTCGTCTCCTCGCGCAACTCCTCGTCGGTCAGGCCCGCAAAGTCAGACTCCAGGGCGCTGACTTGCTTAGCGATCGATTCAAGTCGTCGTAGGGTGCGGCCTTCACCGGCGCGCAGCATCTTCTCAAACAGTTTTGGCACGGGCCTAGGCTAATCCCATTTACTGCACAGACCCTGCATCACGTAAAAGACACAGCCAGGACATCCAGAAGGACCTCGTCGAACTGGGCTCCTGGCCACCGATTGACGTGACCACGGATGGCTCACCGCCCTCGAGGGACTATGGCAACGACATGCGGTCGAGGCCCAGCCAGAGGGCCAGATTGTCTAGCGATTTTACTAAGGACTCTGCAGCCCCGCGAGGGGCCGAAGGCTCGTAGGCGATGGCGTGCACGATCAAGGTGCCGCGCGTGCGGTCGGCTTTCACATCGACCCGCGCTACCAATTGCCCGTCCAGCAGGAAAGGCAAAACGTAGTAGCCGTAGATTCTTTTGTGTTTCGGGGTGTAGATCTCCAGCCGGTATCTGAAGCCAAAAAGGTGTTCGGTGCGATCCCGTTGCCAGATCAGCGAATCAAAGGGGCTGAGCAAAGCGGTCCCGCGACTCTGCCGCGGCACGCGCGCTTCCGGATGTAAGAAGGCTGGGCGCTCCCACCCGGAAATCGTCACCGGCTGCACCTGACGCCGATCGACTAAGGAGGCCAGCGCCGCCCGGGCAACTCCAGGGCGCAACCTAAAGTAGTCGCGTAAGCATGCCTCGGTGCCCACCCCGTGGGCCTTCGCAGACAGCAACATCAGATGTTCAGCGCATTCCCGCTCGCTGAACTGCGAGGGTCCACTGGGGCCTCGGGCAATGACGTCCGGCGGAAGCACCCCTTCCAACGAGGCATAGAGGCGTTCGAATTGGGCGGTGCGCCCGTTGCTACTGATCGATCCCACTGCGAAGAGATGCTCCAGGCACTGCTTCACCACAGACCAGTTCCACCCCCAGTGCCCCGTCCGCTTGGCGCCCGCCGAGGGCAACGCGGCCTCAACCTGACGGGACGTCATACCCCCGTGTGCGTGGATCACCTCGCGCACTGCCTCCAGAAGGCCGGGGAACTGGACCGCGAGCGCCTCCCCTTCCTGGAGCCAGCGCGGTGAGCGCATCCTAAAACTTAAGTAGGGCCACGATGTGACCGGGATCAAACTGGCTTCGTGGGCCCAGTACTCCACCAAAGAGGTGGTGGCCGGTCGTGCCGTCGTGCGGTCACGCAAACCGTCCACCAGTGCGCGGTCGTAGGAACCCAACCGTGAATAGAACGGCAGATAGTGGCTCCGCGAGACCACGTTGACGCTATCGATCTGCACGATCTGGGCGCGATCCATGACCCGCTTCACGTGGCGAGGCGTGACGCGTGCCGCCGGGGGGTCGTAGAACCCTTGGGCGGCGAGGGCGATGCGCCGGGCTTGCGACATGCTAAGCATGCGGACCTGGCCGAACTCCATCATTGCCTCCTGTGTGCGGCGATGCCCAGCCAGCAACCCAAACGAGTGAGGCAGTGCGAACGCTGAGGTTCGCCCTGCCTCACTCGTCTAGTCGTACACCTCTTCGTCGGACAATTCTTAGTCGTACACCTCTTAGCCGACGGCTGTAGCGTTCTCGTTTTCTGCGACCGATCCGTCTTCACTCAAGTGGAGCACCCCGTACGACCAGCCGCGGCGACGGTAGACGACCGAGGGCAACCTAGATGCTTCGTCGTGAAACAGGAAGAAGTCGTGACCCACGAGTTCCATCTCGTTGAGCGCTTCCCCCACGCTCATCGGGGTGGACGCGTGCACCTTCTGACGCAACTCAATGGGGCTGTTGCCCTGGGTGCCCAGCGCGCTGTCGATGGCCTCGGCCGGGTCCTGCTCCGCGGCCTCTTCGACCGGCGCGACCAGCGGCTCGGTGGGCAGCCCGAAGGTCGCTTCGGACACCGAGGGGAGGCGGTGCTTGCCGGTGTGGCTGATGCGTCGCTTGTCGTTGGTGCGCCGCAGTCGCTCGAGGAGTTTGGTCATGGCTAGATCTAGCGCGGCATACTCATCGTCGGCAGCAGCCTCAGCGCGCACAACGGAACGGGAGATGTAGCAGGTGATTTCAACGCGCTCGCTCTCTTTAGCGAGTCGTGGGTTGGCCTCACTGGTCAAGACGACGTCGACGCGCGACACGCGCGGAGCGACGTTGGGAATCTTCTCGAGTTTTTCGTCGAGGTGTCGTCGGAAGCGGTCCGAGACTGACTTCTTACGACCGGTCACAGTGATGTCCATGGAAACTCCTTGTGGAAAAGGTACGAGGTCAATGGGCAGTCATCCGCCCGAAGGTGTGTGTCGCCCACCCCCCATCCGCGCGCAGAACGAAACCGGTGGACCGGCGTCGCTTCGATGCGCCCTCATACGACTCACCCTAGCCCTGACAGGCCCCTTGAGGAACGATGAAAATGTCACAATCTAGCGTGGGTTGTCCCCCGTCGAGCCGTGGCTGCAACCGTTATTGCCAGCAGCGGGCCACGCGCAACCGTCTGCAACGTTCGTGATACCTCAGCCAAGGTGCTGCCGGTGGTGGTGATGTCATCAACAACGATCATCGGCACGTCCCGCAGGTCGTCGTCGGCACGGCATCGCAGCCGCATGGCGCCGGCTATGTTCTCCCCGCGCTGGTACTGGTCCAGCCCTGCCTGATCGGCCACCGAGCGACCGAAACGTAACGCATCAACCCGTCGGAGCAACGGTCGCGGACCGCGTTGCGCACCAACAAGTTGGTCCACCAAATCCCCCACGGGGAAGCGGCCTCGGGCCCTTGTCCCGGTGGCTCGCGAGGGCACGGCAATCACCGCAACGCTGTCTGCTTGCGCGGCGGCAGCGCTCCACTGGGGTGAAGCATCCATGGCCACCCGTAAGGTGCCGCACAGAAGCGGCGTTAGGACCATGCTTAGATCGACGCGGTCCCGGTCCTTCCACGCCACAATGACCCGCCGAATTACTCCTTCGTATGCCGCCCCGGCCCACGTCGTCGGCATACCTGTGGGAACGGGCTGCGGGGAGGCCAGTCGGGGGCTGAGGTCGTTGATCGCACGGAGGCAGTCACTACAACAGCGCTGCCCGGAGATTCCGCAGCCCCCACAACTGCGCGGCAACACCAGTTCCAGAACGTCGCGGAGCACACGTTGAGCCTGCCACGCACACCCGGCGCCCGTTACTGCCTGTGGATAGCCGAGTGATGCGGTCAGCCAGTGGGCACGATCAGGTCGTCCCCGTTGCGATACGGGAACCACCCAGAACCTTCACGGGTGTAGACCTGACCTTCGCCCGTTACGACGGCCAACTTATCTCCCAGCGTGGTGGGCATCGCCACAATTTTTTGCGCATCTGCTTCCGGGCGCAGCGGTTCAATCCAGCCGCCGATCAAGACGAGAAGAGGTCGATCCTCGTCGTCTGCGGCTTGACGTCCTAGCACAGCCAATTCCTCAGGCGAGCCCCATGACACACTCGTCACCGACTCCAGCGTGGTAGCAATGCGCCGTGGCGCGGTCAGTCCAGTCGGGCGCCCTTGCTGGTCTCGAATGATGCCACTCAAGAACAGCCGTGCGGTCGTCCCCTCCCGAATGATCAGGGCCACCCGCTGGCCGTCGGGGGCGACCGTGAAGGCCTCGACCGTGGACCCGCGCTCGAGCCAATCCGCCTCCATCGGCGTGGCCGGAGCACCGACCCCCTCACGAGTGTCGATGGCCCAGACCTGCGGCCCGGAGGCCGAGTCGCCGGAGACCCACAACGAGTCGAGACCGTCAAAGGACGGCGCGCTCAGGTGGGTGCCGATGTCTGTGCGCTCAACCTCCTGGGTGCCGACCCGGCGCCACAAGGTGTTGCGGGCCTCGTCCACACCCGCGAACTGGTTGGCCGCTGGCTTCATGGCCAGATCGATCCACTTTTGGGACACGTCAGGCAAATCGAGCGCCCTCACTTGCGCGGGATCGACATCGCGCAGCGCGTAGTTGAGCGGGTCGACGGGCGTCAGGGTTTCGCCTACGCGCAGCACGGCATAGTCGGTGGGCTCAGGTTCGCCCGCCATGCCCACCTCGTCTAGGGACGTCAAGGGTCCACTGACACCAGGCGCGGGCAGTGGCTGGCCGTTGATCTGCAACTGCACGTCGCGCACGCCTGGGGCCTGGCTCAGGGTTTTGAAGAATTGCGCATACAAGGCTCGCACCCGTTCGGGGTCCTCGGTGATGCCAGCGCCCTGCAGGTTGACGGTGGCCGTGCCGGTTGCGGGGTCCACCGGCACCGCACCCGCGACCAGGTTGGCCCCTTCGGTGGCCCCGGTGACCACAGCATCTTCGAGGTATGGCGGGACGGGCGCGAGCAACGCGCGCGCCAAGGCCGTCGGCAGCCCGTCGTCACGAGAGAACCAACGCGTCTCAGGCACAAAGGCCGTGCCGTCGGTGCTCAAATAGTTTATCGCGGCTGTGCCGTACTGCGCGTTGAACGCCGGAGCCGAGAGCCACAACCCGAAGTCCTCGGGGAAGGCATCGATTCGCCATTGGCCATCCACTTGGGTTAAGCCGAACTGCTCGTTTTGACTGCTGCCAGCGCTGGCCTGCGTCAACCGGCCCTCGCCATCTAATACGCCCTGCACATTCACCGTCGCCTCGACGGTCCCGTCTGCGGGGTTGGTCAAGTCGTAGTCACCGGTATAGATCAAGATGTTGCTGGTCGGCACCCACTCGGTGGCCAGGTCGTCCGTCAGGTAGGCCCGTGCCACTTCGTGAGAGTCGTTGAATCTGACGTTAGCGAGCAGAAATCCTCGCACGATTTGCTCTGGCCCTGCCTCCTCCCGAGGCTCTTCTGGGAAAACCTCGATTCCTTGCCGCGGTTGGCCTAGCACTGGCTTGCCGGCGCGGGGGGTGGCGTCGGTCGGCAAACCACCACACGCAGCCAGCGCCGTTGCCATGGCGCAGAACAGCGCCACCAAGCAACGCCGCCGAGCGCCCGCGCGATGGACACCAGTGTTCTTGTCTGCTTTGCGACGTGTCATCGCGGGACCTCCTGGTCGGCTAATGCGGCGAGCGGTCCGTGTTGTAACTCTGCAGCGGGGCGGTCCTTGATCGCGAACCGGCCCACGATGTGACCGGTATGCCGAGGCAACGTCAGGCGGAAACACGCGCCATCGCCGACAGTTCCTGCGGCCTCAAGACGCCCCCCGTGCAGTTGGGCATCTTCGCGAGCGATTGCCAACCCTAGGCCCGTTCCGCCCGTTGTTCGCGTGCGGGCAGCATCAGCGCGCCAGAATCGCTCGAACACGTGCTCGCTCTGGCCCGGACGCAGACCGACGCCGTGGTCTCGCACCCATACGGCCACGACCTCATCGTTGTGCTCAAAGCCCACCTCAATGGGCGCCGCCTCACCGTGCTCCACAGCGTTCATCAACAGGTTACGCAACACCCGGGTCACCCGCCGCGAGTCCATATCGGCAATGATCGCCGGAGCGCCGAAGACCGTAACCGTGCTGCCTTCGCGCGCTGCCAAGGGTTCGGCTGAGGCCACCACGTGGTGCGTCAGAGCCACGATGTCAACCGGCTGGGCTTCCATCACCATCGCACCCGAGTCGAACCTGCTGATCTCCAGCAGGTCTTCCAAGAGCTCCTCGAAGCGGTCCAGCTCGCTGTAGAGCAGTTCGGCAGAGCGAGCCACCGGGGTGACGAAGTCGTCTCGCGACGCATGCAACACCTCGCCGGCCATTCGAATGGTGGTCAGCGGGGTGCGCAGTTCGTGAGACACGTCCGAGACGAACCTTTGCTGGACCAACGAGAGCTGTTCCAGCTGTTGGATTTGGGTTTGCAAACTATCGGCCATGGTGTTGAACGACGACGCCAACCGAGCGAGCTCGTCGGTGCCGTGGACGTCCATTCGCTCATCGAGTTGCCCTTTCGCGAGCCCTTGGCTCACCGTCGCCGCCTGACCGACCGGGCCGGTGACTAATCGTGAGGCCATCCACGCCAGGCCGCCGATGAGTAGGGTCAAACCCGCTCCACCGATGAGGAACCATTCCTGCACCAAATCCAGAATCTCTTGCTCGCGACTCATCGGATAGATCAGCACCAGGTCGTACGGCCCGGCTCGGGGGATCTGCACGCGGGAGGCCACCGCCACCGCGACCCCCGGTTGCCCCGGATCTACGAGCGGGGCCGACGTCACCACAACTTGTTGCAAGCCGGGCGTGGCTTGGAGTGCCTCACGAATGCGTGGCGGCACATCTGCGATGTTCATTCCGCCCACCGTCACCGGCGAGATGAGACTGTCGCGGTCACTGTCGAGCGATTGCACCAACACCGCCCGTCTGTCGTTGCCGTCCCCCCCGCTGATGACTTGGTTCATGGTGTCGTTAGCGGCCTGGAACAGCCCAGGGTCGTCACGCCGATCGGTCGCGTCCAAGAGCTCTTGAGCTTGCTGCACCTGTTGCGCTGCATCTGTCTGGGCCCGCGTCACGGCTTGGGCTACCAAGCCCTCAGCGATTTGTTGGTAGAGGACCGTCCCCAAAATTCCTGCCAAGATGGTGCCTGAAATCAACGTCGCTACGGTTACTCTGACCCGCAGCGAGGAACGCCACCACCGGGCGAGATGACGGTGCGTAAACCGGAAGACGCGGGCAAGCACGCGGGTTAGTTGCCGGCGCCCCGACTTAGGCAGACCCTGCCTTGTAGCCAACGCCCCGCACCGTCAGCACGATTTGGGGGTTCTCGGGGTCGCGTTCGATCTTCGAACGCAGCCGCTGGACGTGGACGTTGACCAGGCGGGTGTCACCGGCGTGCCGGTAGCCCCACACCTGCTCCAACAGGGATTCCCGATCAAAAGCTTGGTTCGGCCGTCCGGCGAGCGCCACCAAGAGATCGAACTCCAGCGGCGTCAGCGGCACCACTTCGCCGCCCCGGGTCACCGAGTGGCCCGAGACGTCGATCACGACATCTCCGATGCGTAACTCTTCTTCGCGGTAGCGATCAACCCTACGCAGCCGGGCCCGCACGCGGGCCAGTAGCTCTTGGGGCTTGAACGGCTTGACCACGTAATCGTCGGCTCCGGCTTCCAGACCGGCCACCACGTCTTGGGAGTCGGTGCGCGCCGTCAACATCACGATCGGCACCCCGGACTCGGCGCGCACCTGACGACATACCTCGACGCCGTTGATGGTGGGCAGCATCACGTCCAACAGAACGAGATCGGGGCGGTAGTCGCGGAACATCGCCAAGGCCCGGCCGCCGTCTGCACAATGAGCGACGTCTAAGTCTTCTTTGCGTAGCACGATGCCTAACATCTCCGCAAGCGCCTGATCGTCATCGACCACCAGTATGCGTGGGTTCACCTCACGTGCCCTCTCTTGAGCGGTCGTGCGGGGACTGAGCGTCACCCAGCATCAGTATCGGTAGTGGTCGGCCTTATACGGACCCGCCACGTCGACCCCAAGGTACTCGGCTTGTTCCTTCGTGAGTTCCGTCAACTCGGCACCCAACGCTTCTAGGTGCAGTCGCGCGACCTCTTCGTCGAGGTGCTTCGGCAACACGTGGACGCCCAAGGGGTACTCATCCGGCTTCGTGAACAACTCCATCTGCGCCAACGTCTGGTTAGCGAAGGAGTTTGACATGACAAAACTGGGGTGCCCGGTGGCATTACCCAGGTTCATCAGACGGCCCTCGGATAACACGATGATGGACCGCTCGGCGCGGTCCGCCTCCTCGCCGGTTTCCGGGTCGGTGACCGTCTCGGCCGGCATGACCCACTCGTGCACTTGACCTTTGATCTCGATCCGCTTCACCCCAGGTATGCGGGCGAGCCCGGCCATGTCGATCTCGTTGTCGAAGTGACCAATGTTGGCCACGATCGCTTTGTCCTTCATTGCCCGCATATCGGCGGCGGTGATGACGTCACGGCACCCGGTGGTGGTGACGAAGAAGTCGGCACGGTCCAGCACGCTTTCCAGCGTGGCGACCTGATACCCCTCCATCGCCGCCTGCAGCGCACAGATCGGGTCGACCTCGGTCACGATGACGCGCCCGCCTTGGCCCGCCAACGCATCGGCGCAACCCTTGCCGACGTCTCCGAACCCGCACACCACAATGGTCTTGCCGCCGATGAGGGTGTCCGTTGCGCGGTTGAGCCCGTCGATCAGGCTGTGCCGGCAGCCGTACTTGTTATCGAACTTCGACTTCGTCACCGCGTCGTTGACGTTGATGGCAGGGAACAGTAAATCTCCGGCTTCGTGGAGTTGATACAACCGGTGCACGCCGGTCGTGGTCTCCTCAGTGACCCCGAGAATGCCGTCGGCGATCTCGGTCCACATCGAGGGTCTCGTCGCCAGGCTCTCGCGCACGGTCGCCAGGATGACTTTCCACTCGTCCGGGTCGTTTTCGTCTGCGGACGGCACGACGCCAGCGGCCTCCCACTCCTTGCCCTTGTGCACGAGCAAAGTGGCGTCGCCGCCATCGTCCAGGATCATGTTGGGGCCATCACCGGCGGGCCAGTCCATGATCTGGGTGGTACACCACCAGTACTCCTGCAACGTTTCGCCCTTCCAGGCGAAGACGGGAACACCTTGCGGGTCTTCCTCGGTCCCGTTCGGCCCCAGCACGACCGCAGCCGCAGCCTCGTCTTGGGTAGAGAAGATGTTGCAGGACGCCCAGCGCACCTGCGCACCCAAACTCACCAGCGTCTCGATCAACACGGCGGTCTGCACCGTCATATGCAGCGACCCGGCAATCCGGGCACCGGCAAGCGGGCGATCACTGGAGTAGCGCGCGCGGATGGCCATCAGACCAGGCATTTCGTGCTCCGCGAGACGGATTTGGTGGCGGCCGGACTCGGCCAGGCTGAGGTCGGCGACTGTGAAATCGAAAGTCATGCGTCAATGTCCTTCATCGTGGCGTGGCGGGGGTGTCAAGACGTCGTGGAACCCACATGGTTGTGCTGAGCGCACCATGGTACGGGCCGATTATTCGTGGCTGCTGGGAGCGGGGGCCATGTCGAGGCCCAGTAGCGCGTTCTCAACGACCTCGCTCAGGGCTGGGTGAATCCAATACTGATCCCGAGCCATCGTCTCGACCGGTAGACCGAAGGTCATCGCCTGGATCAGTGGCTGAATCAGGGAGGACGACTGTGGCCCCAAAAAGTGCGCCCCCAACAGCATTCCCGTGGTCCGATCAGCGATGAGTTTGAGGAAACTACCGGTGTCCTCCATCGCCCAGCCGTAGGCCACATCGGCATACTTCTGCACCTTGACCGTCACATCGTGACCGGCTTCGCGAGCTTGCGCCTCGGTCAGGCCAACCGTCGCAATCTGCGGGTGCGTGAAGACGGCAGCGGGCACGTTGGTGTGCCGGAAGGACCGCATGTCGTCGCCGTGCGCCACGTTGTGCGCAACGATCTTGGCCTCGTGATTGGCCACGTGCTTGAGTTGATGGGTAGAACTGACGTCACCGAGAGACCAGACGTCGGGTGCCGTGGTGCGACCGTGAGCGTCGACCTGGATGCGGTGGTCTTGGCGGACCTGCACGCCGACGAGGTCCAGGCCCATGTCATCCGAGTTGGGGATGCGTCCGGTGGCCACCAGGACGACGTCAGTCTCAATCGTGGTGTCATCAGAGAGGTTAAGGCTTGCGCCACCGCGAGCATCCGCGGTGATGGCGTCGATGGTCACCCCGAGTCGCACATCCCATTGGGCCTGCGCTGCGGCGGTAAAGGCCTCGCTGACCTCGGTGTCTAGGTGTCTCAGGAGCGCGTTGCTGCGGTTGATGACCGTGACGTGGACCCCTAACGCGGTGAAGACGTGAGCGAACTCGGACGCGATGTAACCCCCGCCCACGATCGCCATGGTCTTGGGCAGGTGGTCCAAGCGCATCACGGTGTCCGAGGTATGCACGCTCACACCGCTGCGAGCAATGACGTCTGGGATCATCGGCCGCGCTCCGGTAGCGATCACGATGCGTGTTCCGGTGATCACCTGTGTGGAGCCATCCGGACCCGCCACGCTCAGGGTCTTGGGGGCAGTGAAAGAGGCGCGTCCGGTGAACAGCGTCACGTTGTCAGCTTCGGCCCGATAGTCTCGGCCACCGGCCGAAATAGGGTCGATGCGCCCGAAGATGCGATCTCGGATGTCCGGCCAGCGAACTGCGTCGATGTGAGCATCGATGCCGTAGGCGCTGGCCGAGCGAATCGTGCCAGCCACCTCGGCGGCGTAGACGTACATTTTGGTGGGGATGCACCCAACGTTGAGGCAGGTCCCGCCGAAGGTTCCGGACTCGATGATCGCCACCCGCGCGTCGTCATACTCCGGGCCCACCATTGAGTTAGCCGAACCGCTGCCGATGATGATGAGGTCGAAATCATGAGTAGCCACCAGGGCACCCTAACGAGTGCGGTCCCGCAGGTCTGCGACGTGTGGAGAAATCGAAGGGTCCAAGCCCAGACCGAGGGCAAGATAGGTTGCCGCGAAATCAACGGTGGCGATGTGGTCGGCCAACTGGGCCATCGGCTCACCAGCACCCGCCCGCGACTCCATCACCCGCACGCCGGCGGCCTGCGCCGTGGCGATGACCGCCTCTGTGGTGCTTTCCCGCTCCGCGCTGCTAAGCACCCACAGACCCAGCGGCGGGAAGTCACCGGAGTCCAGATACGGATCTGCAAAAATGCCCGAGGGCTGTGGGTCCGGATTGGCCCGCCGCTCCTTGAGTTCGCCTTCGGGCTCCGCGAAGTGGTGCGGCTCCCAAGAGTTGGTGTCGACGTCCCCCAGCCGGATCCGGCCACGGTCGTAGGTTCCTGGTCGAGGACCGTCGTCACCGCCCCCGAGCGAACTATTGGTGTAAGGGCCATCTAGGCACGCAACGATCTGACTCGCAGCATCAGGCAGTTCACCGAAAGCGGCAGGTATGCGGGCGGTGCGCGCCAGCATCGAGCTCGCCCGGGCCGCAGCGACCCCACCGAGCGGCCCTTCACCCAAGACCATCGGCACGGTCTCAGCGAGTTGCACGGCCAAGAGCTTGGCCGGGTTCACGAAACTCTCCGAGGACGGGCGGAACGTCTCGGCCTGCTCGTCGAGCCGCTGGGCCACCCGCTCCAGCACGCCTTCAGAGGAATTGATCAGCCCGAGATGGTCAGCGTCGAAGGCGAGGAGCACGGGCGTCAGTAGCGACCATAGCGAGGTGCGGCTGTTGACCCGATCGCGGCCTACCGCGATGTGCACGCCACGAGCCTGGGCACAGACCTGCGCCAGGGGTGAGTCTTGGGCACCGACGGTGATCAGGCTCGCCCCGCGACGAGCAGCCTCGGCGGCGACGCCCAGTGGCCCGGGCGCACGACCGGACAAGGACACGGCTACGACGACGTCAAGAGGGCCAACCCAGCCCGGAAGGGGCAGGTTGCGACGGGCCTGCACCGGCACGGGCGAGCCCGGCTCGGCCAGGAGTTCGAGCACATCGGCTACCACAGCGGAGCCGCCCAGGGCGGCGACCAGCACCGAACGAGGGCGATCGCTGGACGTCAGGCGGTCTATACCCGCCTCATGGCTCAGCGTCAACGCCTCACGGGTTTGCGCGCCTGCGGTGGCTAACGCTCGTAGGGTGCCTCGGCTGTCCTTGCGCAGCATCTCGTCGGTGTCGTCGAGCAGCGCGTCGTCAATGTGGGAAGCCATGGTTGCGCTATTCCCCCGAGATGAGGACGGCCTCGTCGGCCAAGAGCACCGGGATGGCTCCCTCGATGCGGTATTGGCGCCGATGTCCGGGCTGACCGCAGTCGCGATCACAGATCAAGACGGGGTGCCCAGCGTCATCGACAGCGTCGAGAAGCGGATGCACCCCTACCGGGCACCGCAGGAGGTCTCGGACCCAGGGCTCGATCGACGCAGTCATGACGTCACGGTACCCACAATCACCGCTAGGACCTCGTCCCGCACGTGAGCCATCGTGGACGCCTCGTCTGATTCGACATTCAGCCGCAACAACGGTTCGGTGTTGCTAGCCCGGACCGACACCGTCCAGAAGTGCCCGTCCTGGCCGTCCTTGACCAGCGTCACGCCATCAGGCTGGCTGGTGACGACACCCGGTTTTGCGCTGCCCCAATCGATTACAGCGGCCACGGCCGCAGCACTATCACTGACAGTAGAGTTGATTTCCCCCGAGTGGACGTACGGGTCGTAAGGCGCGGCCAGACTCGACATCGTGACGTTGGCCGGGGCGCCGCCGAGCGCAGCGAGCACGTGTAGCGCCGCCAGCATGCCGGTGTCAGCGCGCCAGAAGTCCCGGAAGTAGTAGTGCCCAGAGTGTTCGCCGCCGAAAACGGCATCGTAGGCGGCCATCTCAGCCTTCACGTAGGAGTGACCGACCTTGGCCACCACCGCCTGAGCGCCGAGGGCCAGCACCGTTTCGGGCACGGCACGAGAAGAAATGGTGTTGTGGACCACCGTGATGTCGCTCGCGGGCACCCCGGCGTACACCCCTTTCGCAATCTCTCGGGCCGCGACCAGAGCCGTGATAGCACTTGCCGTGACCGGCTCACCTCGTTCGTCAACGACGAAGCAGCGGTCTGCGTCACCGTCGAACGCCAACCCCAGATCAGCCTGCTGCTCACCGACCGCGCGCTGCAGGTCGACGATATTCGCCGGTTCCAACGGGTTGGCTTCGTGATGGGGGAAGGTGCCGTCGAGTTCCAGATACAACCCGACCACGTCGATGGCGGCCAACGGTGAGAGCACGGCGGGGGCGGTGAGGCCTCCCATACCGTTACCGGCGTCAACGACCACCCTCAGCGGGCGGATGCCCCCTAGGTCAACCAGTGAGTGCAGGTACGCCGCGTAGTCAGCCAACACATCGCGGGCGATGAGCGTCCCGCTCGCCTTGCCAGCCGCCGACATGGCCTGCGGGTGAACGTCGCCTCGATCGAGCATCCACTGCGCCAGGTCGCGCACCAGGAGCAAGCCAGTGTCGGTGCCCAGCGGCACCGCGTGACTGCGGCACATCTTGACCCCGTTGTAGGCCGCCGGATTGTGACTAGCGGTGATCATAGCTCCGGGGCAAGCCAGGGTGCCGGAGGCGAAGTACAACTGGTCGGTGGCGCACAAGCCGATGTGCACCACATCGACCCCCGCGGCCCGGGCGCCCTGCGCAAAAGCAGCCGTCAGGGCTGGCGACGAATCCCGCATGTCGTGACCAATGACGATCTGGCGATGCCCGTCGCCAAGCACGATGACGCGCGCGAATGCCGCGCCCAGCGCACGGCATACCTGCGGGGTCAGTTGGGTTTCAACGAGACCGCGGACGTCATATCCCTTCATAAATGTGGAGAGGTCAATCGATGACAAGGGCGGTGACTAACTGTCCCGGAGCACGCGCAGGTGGCCTCGGCGGCTGGGGCCGTCGGATTCGGGCGGCGTCGGTGATGACGAGGCAGCCCTCAGGTCCGGCGAGGGCGCAGAGTCACGCCGCTCGCGGACCGCCTCGGCCAAGGCGACCAAGTCGTCAACGGGGACAGCGGTGCCTTCAGGGGGATCCAGACGCACGATGCCCCACCCTCTCGGAGTGGTCATTCCGGTGGCGTGCCGAGAGCACAAGTCGTACGAATGCGGCTCGGCATACGTGGCCAGCGGCCCCAACACGGCAGTCTGCTCGGCATACACATACGTCAGCGTCGACACCGCACCCTGCCCGCAGGCAGTCCGAGAACACTGGCGAGAGATGGTCACGACACACCACTGTAGGTGCCTGCTGTGCCGCCACTGACCCACCACGCCGGGCATAGGCTGATGGACGTGGCACGAGGGCACTCACGAGATCGACGCGACCGCGGGCTTCGCGGGCCGTTGGCCTGGCCGCGGGTGCCGGCGATGATGCCTCGCCGTCAGCGGTTCGACGAAGCCGTCCTCGACGCGGTCAGCGCCTTCGAACGGCGACTTGGCTCGTCGTTGCCTGATCTGGAGATTGCCGTCGAAGAGGTGCCCCCCAGCGACCCGGCACCGACCGAACGCACCGTGTCCTTAGGACGACTTTTCCCCCACGAGGGTACGGACCGAGCCCGCATGGTGATCTACCGGCGACCGGTGGAAGCTCGTGGATCGAGCTCAGCCGAGGTCGCGGCGATCGTCCACGAAGTGGTCGTGGATCAACTATCGACCATGCTCGGAGTGGACCCAGAGGACTTTGTTTAAGGCAGCACCGGGGCGATCGCGGCAACGGGGCGGACGAGGTCCAGGTTGCTCAGGGCGAGAACCGACGTTACTGACCCCGCAACACCGGCATCGTCAGTTGCGGGTGCCGCAGTTGGAGGTGGCCCAGTTGCCGCCGCCTCGTCCGAGGTAGGCGTAACGGCGCTCTGACCCCGTACCGAGGCAAACACCTCTTCCCCACCAGGCACCACCCACACTCCGGTGACATCGGGCAGGGCGGATGTGTTGACCATCTGGGGCTCAAGATCGACATCGCGGCTGGTCACCACGCCCTCCTCATTCAGGGTGAACACCGTGGCGCTGCCTCCCTGCGGAGCCAACAGATCCAGCGCGTAGTTGACCCCGATCCCTTGCTGTGGTTGCGGCAGGGCCGACCCCGCCAGGGTGAGGATTGCGGGAGCACTGGCTGCCCACGAGAAGTCACGCCGGCCGCTCGCATCCGGCTGACTGCTAACCGATGCGCTGGCCACGATGTCCTCATCGCTGGTCACCCTTAGTGCGTACGTACCCGCGGCCAGATCACTAACGCTGATATCTGCGCTGCGCTGTCCGGGGACCACAGCGACACTCTGTGCCAAGGTCGCCGCACCGTTCGGTCCCCACGCCGTGACTTCTACGACAGCCGGGTCTGGACCGGTGACGGCAACCCTGACGTTCGCTGCGTCTTGCGTGCCCTTAGGGATGACGATGGAGGGGATGACGTGGCTCCTGGCCGGCGAAGCGACCGGAGCAGTGCTCTCCCATCCGACCTCCGTGATCCCGTCGAGCGCTCGGTCTCCGAGGTATGCCGATATGGGTCCCCCGGTCGAGACCACGTGCACGACGGGCGCGGCTTCGGCGGGCGCTAGAGCATCAATCAGGACCACCTGACGCTCGCCGGGCTCGAGGGCAGTCGTGACGTCGCCGACTTCTCCAATAGGGTCCCGGCCGGCTCCCCACACCTGGACAGAAGCGGCAATCGCGCTTTGTCCCGGATTCATCACCACCAGCCGCTCGGATCGGCCGCTGTCACCGCCCCCCGCGACGAGCCACGCTTCTTCACTGGCTGTGACGCACGGGGTGAGGGCTAGACCCCGTTGCTGGTCGTCTATTCCGGCGTACAGTTGAGCGGCGCTTACCCCTGGTGCCAACCCTGCCAACGCAAGGGCAACTGCGCCCTCGGCACTGGTGAGGGAAATGGTGGCGGCGACCCCACGCTCGTTGACGTCGACCGGATCGCCGGTGGTCGAGCCCGGCGTGCCCAACGGCGTGACGGTCATGCTTCCCTGGTCTAGGTCGGGGGCCGCGCCACGATAGTCGGCAGCCATCAGCGCAGCCTCGACTACGTCTTGGGGAGCACTCAGGGCTGCTACCTCGACGCGTTGATTCACTTCATCGACGGCCGCGTCTGCGAGCCCTTGTTGTTCCGGCCCAGGACAGACCATCGAGATGCGATCAATAGGGGCGCTGGCCGATTCTTCGCCGTTGACACCCGGGGGCGGTGGCGCGTCCAGTTCCGTCGAATCGGGGACGTAGTTCGCACCAACCAGGATCACTGCGGCAACTCCTAGTACGCCGACCACTCGCAGTGCGCTGCGCTGACCGGGGGCAACCATCAGGTCATTCTCCGTGGTCGCGAGCCCACAAACGGAATGGCGAGCAGCAGCACCAGGGCGAACAACGCTGCAGTTGCCCACCACCACTGCGGCCAGGCGGGGGGCACCTCAATGACCAGGGACCCCCCGCCCGGCGCGACGGCGTAGCGAAGCGGAAATCCGGGCTCCGAGCTCAACAGGTCGCCGTCGAGGGTGACCGCTGCCGTCTCTGCCCACGCAGGCAATTCCGAAACCACCACCTGGGTAGCCTCTGGCGGCACGGTTCCTGTGGTGGCGGCTCCGCTTCCCCTCAGCGACATCGCCTGACGTTGGCCGTCTTCGCTTTGGGTCCACACGCGCGACGCCTCAGCTACCCCCTCGATTCGCCACAGAGCCGAACTGCGGGCCGAACTGACCCGCGTGAGGTTCGGCAATTGGTCGAGCTGGGTCACCAGAGGGTGGCTTTGCGGCGCATCCACCACGATGTAGGCCACCGCAAGCTCGCTCAACGCACGCTCGATCGGAGCGGGATCCAGCACCGTGGCGTCTGAGGTGTCCAGCAAGGCGGTCACGGCCGCTGACACTGGATCTACCTCTGAGCGGCTGTCGGTGAGGGCCAGCTCAACCGTGCGGTCGCGTAACCAGTTGGCCGGCTCGACGCCGCCGAGGTTGTAGCGCACCCCGAAGGCCCCCGTGTCCTCGGACTCAACGGGGTCCGGGATGAGCGTGATCACACGCACCCGATCGGGCTCTGCCACCTGATCAGCGACGACAGCCGGGCGGGGGGTCTTGGCAGCGGCAATGGTGGGCCCGACACCGTTGGCGGCGTTCAGCGCCAACGTGCCCAGCACACCGGCGCCGGCCAGAGCCAGCACGATCGCCGATGCTGCGTTAGCCATCGAACGGGTCGCCAAAGCGCGCGACGCGCCGGCTCGCGGCAGCAGGTCCGTGGCACCGATTCCCGCCGCTAGCAGCACGCACGCGCCAGCAATGCTGAGTAGCGTTCCGGGCCAGACGGTGACTGACAGTCCAGCCTCGGCATACCCCAGTGGCAGTTGACCCACGCTCGTCCGAGACAGGGCCACCGCACCCGCCACACCGAGCAGTCCCGCGACCGACAACCACGTAGCGATCCCGATGGACTGACCGCGGCGCACACCGAGCACCCCCGCGAGCGCCAGCAGCCACACCGGCGCCACCCACCACATCGACAGTGACTCGGGCCCACCAGGGTGCAGCAGCAGAGCCTGCCAAGCCGCCACTGGCGGCGCGCCAGCCGATGTGGCCCCCGCCCCACCGATCAAACGCACCGGGTCAGCCACCATGGGCAGCACCGAAGGGCCCAACAGGGCCAGCGGAAGCACCGCGATGGCCACCCCGCGCAGACGCGCCCACCCCCGAGCCGCCACAGCAACCACCAGGGCGGCCAGCACCGCAACGACCCCCACAAAGGGCACCCACCAGGTCACAAAACTCACCAGCGCAGCCACGCCAAAGGCCGCCGACGTCCCGCGCCGCCCCGGTCGCAGACTGCCTAGCACGCCCGCCACGATCAACGGTGCCGCCATATGTACGACGGCAGGGCCCACCCGACCTGTGTCCACCCCAGCCACGAGTGGCGAGGCACTGGCCCAGCCCAGCGCCAAAACGGCCCGAATCGGCCGGGACCACACCAGCGAGCGCGCCGCCGCGTAGGCCGTCAGCACACTCAACGGCATCGAAGCGAAGAGCAACCACGCCGTGGTGACCCCGGCCACATGCGCGGCGTCAGGCCCACCTGGCGCGTATTCGAAGACCGCCGCGACCCCGCTGAGCGGTAAGAGCCACGACGCACCCTGGCCGGCTTGACCCAAGCCCTCACCGGTCCAGCCTTGCCACCAAGCCGAGAACATCGCGGCCGCGTCCGCCCCGACCGGCACCATTTCGGGAGCCGTCACACCCCACCCTGAGAACGCCAACCCTGGGCCGAGATCACGCCAGCGCCAACCGGTAGCCATCACCGCAACCAGCACAGCGACCGCTAGCGGTGCACTCCACAGCCGCCTCGGACGGGGAGCGTCAGACTCCATCGACAGGGCCTCGTCAGAGACGGGGCCGGTCTCCAGTGCAGCGACGTTGTGCTGTTGGCGCTCCCCTAGGTTATCGGTGGGCACTGGAGTCAACGGGTCGGCTAAGACCGGAGCCCATCGCCGACTCATTCGAGTCTCGGCACGCGAGAGGAAGAGCTCTTTGAGGTCCCGCTCAGAGACTGTAGACGCGCCCCGGAACCGCCACCGGGCGCCCAGCGCCGGCCACGGATATAGCACCGCGCTCGCCTCGGCCCAGGCCAGCGCAAAGGCACGGGGCCTACGCGTGGCAAGCATCAAGACCATGGCGAACAAAGAGGTCGTCAGCATCGCGATCGCTCGACCCGGTACACGGGTGATAACTCCTCGAGCCAGTGCCACCCAGGCTCGTTGACGCGCCACCCGCACTGACGTGGTGTCGGCCCGCACCCGCTCGGTGCTGTCGAGCAGGCGTGACCCGTGGCGGACTCTCGCGTAGGGCGCGACCAGGACCCGATGTCCCAACAGGTGGGCGCGCCAGCACAGATCAAGGCCAGCCACCACCTGGTCCATCGATCCCTGCAGCCCACCCACGTCGGCCAACACGTCGGTGCGTATCAGCATCCCCGCCAGGGGCACCCCCACGACGTCAGAACGATCATCGTGTTGGCCCTGATCCCACCCGACGGGGTTCAGATCGTCAAGGCTGCGTCCCCACATACTGATGCTCTGACCAACCCCGAACACCACCCGCGGGTCTACGTGACTGACCAACTTCGGTCCCACTATCCCTACGCGACGTGACCGTGCAGCCACGCTGAGCATCGTCGAGAGCGCGTCGGCTTCGGGCACGCTGGCGGCCTCCAACAACCACAGCCAACCTGGAGGGTCCAACGTCAGAAGCCGTGCCTGCCCAAGCGCGGCTCCGACATCCCCCGACACCCCCACGATCTGCACCCCGTGTGTGGCGTGCAACGGGTGATCGGCGTACACCGTCTGCCAACTGACTTCCCCCGCGCCGCGGCCACCCATGCGCACCACGACGCGCGCCAATTCGGCACTCAGCGGGGTCAAAGCGTCAAGAATCCCCAGCGCGCCGGCCTCGTCGGAGTCAGTAAAGACGACTGCAGTGACCGAACCCAACGCACGTGGCGACGGGGCACTGACCGGCAACGGATCAGTGGACGCGCTCAGACGGCTCTCTTTTTGAGCTTGCGCCGTTCGCGCTCAGAGAGGCCGCCCCAGATCCCGAAGCGTTCGTCGTGGGCGAGTGCGTACTCAAGGCACTCAACGGTGACCTCACACCCCACACAGACTTTCTTGGCCTCGCGGGTGGAACCGCCTTTCTCGGGAAAGAAGGCCTCGGGATCAGTTTGTGCGCAGAGCGCCCGTTCTTGCCACGATGCCTCCTCGGCTCCCTCATCCACGCTCAACAGTGACAACACATCCATTTCGTGCACGGCTCCTCCTCGACCCTCGCCAGCACTTGCTCTTCGCCCGCTTCCACGATGGAAGACCGTGCGATGAACCTAAATTACACGCGTGTCATCCCCCTACGTCAACCCGACGTCTGCTACAAGCCGCCACGGCCGGGGAAACGGCCCGCTTTCACGGTGCACTCGATGTGGCCGCCACAATAGGAACATGCGGATCACAGTGCTGGCCGGCGGCGTCGGCGGTGCCCGGTTCATCCGCGGGCTCCGTCATTATCTCGACCACAGCGGACAGGCGTGGAACCCCCAGACCGGCGAGGGTACTCACGTCACCGTCATCGGAAACACCGGCGACGACATCACCCTCTTCGGCTTACGGGTCTGTCCGGACCTCGACACCTTGCTCTACACGTTGGGCGGCAGTGTCCACGAAGGGCAAGGCTGGGGCCGCGACGACGAGTCCTTTCGAGCTCAGAGCGAGCTGCGGGCCCTTGGAGTCGAGCCGCAGTGGTTCGGCCTCGGCGACCACGACATGGGCACGCACCTCGCGCGGAGCCAATGGTTGGCCCAGGGATTGACCCTCAGCGAGGTGACGGCGCGGTTGGCCCACCGCTGGGGGCTACCCGCCAGCGGGGTGACGTTGCTGCCCGCGACCGACGTGCCGATCGAGACCCACGTGGTGATTACTGATGACACCGACACCGGCAGTGACACGGATGGTGACCCTGACGCCGAGCGGGCAGTGCACTTCCAACAGTGGTGGGTCCAGATGCGCGCGGGCGTGCCGGCCAAGCGGTTTGTCGTGGCCGGCCTGTCCAGCGCCACCGCCGCTCCAGGAGTCCTCGCGGCGATCCGCGAGGCCGATGTCGTGATCCTTCCCCCCAGCAACCCGGTGGTCTCGATCGGCATCATCACGGGCGTGCCCGGTGTCCGTGATGCCCTGCGCGGCACCCGGGCCCCGGTGGTGGGAGTCTCCCCCATCATCAATGGCGCTCCGGTGCGCGGTCACGCTGACGCCTGCTTGGCCCCGCTCGGCGTGCCGGTGACGGCCGCTGGGGTGGCGGGTCTGTACCGAGACTTCCTCAACGGGTGGCTGGTGGACACCCACGATGCCCCTGCTAGCGGCGAGGCAACCAAGGCTGGACCCTCCTACGGCCGCGGTGCCTCCGGAAGCCCGTTAAGCGTGCGAGCCCTCGACCTGCACATGCGTGACGTCGAAAGTGCCGCCACCATCGCGGGGGCCTCGCTGGATCTCGCCGCCTCATTGACGGTTCCTTCGTGAGCGAAGTCCGCATTGTGCCGCTGCACGGCATACCGGAAGTCGAACCGCGCCACGACCTGGCGCGGCTCCTGCACACCGCGCTGGAGGCGGCGGGATTGACTCTTCAGGACGGAGACGTGTTGGTGGTCTCGAGCAAGATCGTGTCCAAAGCCGACGGGCTGCGCGAGTTCCCTGACCCTGCCGACCCGGCGCAACGCGACGCGCTCGTTTGCGCCCACTCCCACGCCACCGTCGCGGAGCGCAGCACCCCCTTCGGGATCACCCGCATCGTGGCCTCGGTGGCCGGCCCGGTGTTGGCGGCAGCTGGCGTGGACGACTCCAACGTCGGCCCGACCGGAGGCTCACTGGTGCTACCCGCCGACCCTGACCTGGCCGCCCGCAGCCTGTATGCCGCCCTGTTGGTCACCCACGCACCGCGCCCCCTGCCGCGCATTGGCATCGTGATCAGCGACACCGCAGGCCGGCCGTGGCGCCACGGTCAGGTCGACTTCGCGTTAGGTGCCTGCGGCGTGGGAGTGCTCGACGACTTAAGCGCGAGCCAGGAGGTCGACGCCGACGGCCGCGAACTGCGAGTGACCGCCCGCGCCATCGCCGACGAGATCGCCGCCGCCGCCGATCTGGTGAAGGGCAAAACGCTGGGTGTCCCCGCCGCCTTGGTGCGCGGGCTGCCCACCGCCATGATCGGCCACCCCGGTCAGGCGGGTGCTCGATCGCTCGTGCGCACCGGCACTGGCGATTGGTTTGCTTATGGGTCGGTGGAGGCGGTGCGAGCCAGCCTGGGCGCTCCCCCCGGCAGTGACGTGGCCCAGCGGATCGGCATACCTGCTGCTGCGCCCGAACCTGCGACCACGCGGTTGGAGCGGGTGATGGCGCTGGCGATGATCCGTGCGGCACCGCTAAGCGCTCCGGACTCGATTGAGGTCACCGACGCGGGAATCTCGGTGTCTGTACGCGACGACTACCAGCGCGGGTATGTCGTGGCCCGCCTAGAGGCCGGCCTGCACAGTGAAGGCTTGGCCGGGTGCGAGATCATGGTGCTCACCGGCCCGGAAGATGCCGTCTCGGCGCCATCCGCGGGCCATGGCGTGGCCGACTAAGACCCGCCAACTCCACCAGGCGCTGCACCCGGTAGCGGTGCGGGCGGTACGACGCCAGCAACTCCGCAAGGCCCGCGTCGTCGACCTCGTCACCCGTCAGCACCCAGCCGATGTTCTTCGCGACGTGATAGTCCCCAAAGCTCACCGCGTCGGCGTTGCCGAGGGCCCGGTGTGCCGTCTCGGCGACGGTCCACAGGCCCACCCCGGGGATGGCCAACATGCGCCGACTCGCCGCTTCGGGGTCGCTGCAGGCGAGTTCTTCGAGTCGGTCCGCGACCCGGGCCACCCGGATCACCGTGTCGCTGCGTTGCGGGCTGATGCCCATCTGCAACCACTGCCACGACGCGATACCTGCGACCACCTGCGCCGTGGGTGGGACCCAAAGGTCCATGGCCGCTCCCGGACCGGGCGCAAGGGTGCCCCAGAGCCGCACGAGGCGTCGCTGACCGGCGAAGGCCTCCTGCCCGGTGACCTTCTGCTCGATGATCGCCGGAATCAGAGATTCGAGCACGAGGCCGGTCTTGGGCACGCGCCACCCCGATTTCAGCCTCACCCTCCAGGCGCGATCAAGGACCGGATGGCGCACGGTGAAACCGCTGATGTCGTCGTCGCCGCCCAGCATGACCGGCAAGGCGTCTAAGACCCAGTCCACCGCCACCGGCTCACCCCAGGCGTGGGCGAACACCTCGGCGTCTGCTGGCGAGGCGGCAATTCCTAGCGTGACGGCACCGGAGGGGGTGTTCATCCCGCGAAAAAGCCATGCTCCCTTCCGACGCCATGTCGGATCTCCTGCCCCGCGCCGCAGCGTCCCCCAGGTCGCGCCAATGTCGACACTGCGCCCCGGTTGCCAGATTCGCGTGCGCGCAGGCGAATCCTGAGACAGCGGCATACTCCTCAGCCTGCCACGCCCGGATCACTGCCTGGACCCCCACGTCCACTACGTTGTACTCGTGTCTACCCCAGCCGACGTGTTGGCCGCGCTCATCGCTGATGATCCGACGAAGCCCGCTTTGACCTTCTATGAGGACACTCCCGGGGACTCGTTCGGTGAGCGAATCGAACTCTCCCGCAAGGTCTTAGGCACCTGGGTCGCCAAGGCCGCCAATGCTCTCCAGGAAGGTCTGGACGTCGAGCCCGGCACCGTAGTGCTCCTCGATGTGCCCGCCCCGCACTGGCGGTTGGCCTACTGGTCGCTGGCGATCTGGTCCGTCGGCGCCACCTTAACGCTGGACGAGTCCGAGGGGGCCGACGTGATGATCACCACGTCGCCGGATGCCGGCCCCGCCCAGGATGCCGACGAAGTCATCGCGGTGTCGCTGCCTGCGCTTGCCCGATCCTTTGGCTCGGGGCTGCGCACGGGGGTCATGGACGAAGCCCGCGAGATCGCCTCCTTTGGCGACAGTTTCGCGGCCTGGGACGAAGCCGAGCCTAACGATACGGCGCTGGTCACCGATGGGCAGCGGACGGCATACCGCGACGTCGTGCCCTCGGTCGCATCGCGATCACAGGACGAGCGCAGGCCCCGGGTCGCGATCACCACGACCGATCCCGGTACGTGTCTGCAACACATGTTGCAGTCTTGGGCCCGTCTTGGCTCTGTGGTTCTGGTGCGCGGCTCGCAGCCCTCGCTCGCCGACGCGCGGATGCGCAGCGAGGGTGTGACTGCACTGAGCTGAGCAGCCCACTAGAGTCAGCAAGCATGGACAAAGTCGTCAACAATGTCGCCTCAGCCCTGGACGGACTCGCCAACGGGATGACCCTGGCGGTGGGCGGTTTCGGGCTCTGTGGTGTGCCGTCGGTGCTCATTGACGAGGTGGTGCGACGGGGCAGCACTGACCTCGAGATCGTCTCCAACAACGCGGGCGTCGACGACTGGGGGTTAGGTCTGCTGCTGCGCGCCGGCCGGATGCGCCGAATCATCGCTTCGTACGTCGGAGAAAACAAGGAGTTCGCGCGCCAATATCTCAGCGGCGAGTTGGAGGTTGAGCTCACCCCGCAAGGCACCTTGGCGGAGAAGTTGCGTGCAGGCGGTTCCGGGATCGCAGCCTTCTACACCGCGACCGGCGTGGGCACGCAGGTTTCCGACGGGGGCATGCCCCTGCGTTACGACAGCAACGGGAACGTCACCGCGTCCTCGCCACCAAAGACCATCACGACCTTTTCGCACCTTACCGGTGGGCACCCGCAGGAATACGTGCTCGAAACCTCCATCGCCGCCGACTTTGGCCTGGTCCGGGCCTGGAAAGGCGACCGGCACGGCAACCTCGTCTTCCGTGCTAGCGCCCGCAATTTCAACCCGCTGTGCGCCATGAGCGGGCAGATCACCGTGGCCGAGGTCGAGGAGGTGGTGGAGCCCGGTGCACTCGACCCCGACGAGGTCCACCTGCCCGGCATCTACGTACAACGGGTGCTGCCGCTGACCCCGGAACAAGCCAGTACCAAACGCATCGAAAAATTGACCACGCGCCCCGCCAAGACCCCGGAGGTTTGAGATGGCTCTTAGCCGTGACGAGATGGCGGCCCGCGCCGCCCGCGAACTTGCGGATGGCGACTACGTGAATCTCGGGATTGGTCTGCCGACGTTGGTACCGAACTACGTTGGCGACGACATCGAGTTGGTCCTGCAAAGCGAGAACGGCATCCTCGGCGTGGGGCCTTACCCCATCGAAGGCAGCGAGCACCCGGACCTCATCAACGCAGGCAAAGAGACGGTGACGGTGCGCCGAGGCGCGTCGTTTTTCGACTCGGCGGTGAGTTTCGGAATGATCCGCGGCGGCAAAGTGGACGCCGCGATCTTGGGCGCCATGCAGGTCTCGGCTGCTGGCGACATCGCCAACTGGATGATCCCAGGCAAGATGGTCAAGGGTATGGGCGGCGCGATGGATCTGGTGCACGGCGCTAAGAAGGTGATCGTACTGATGGAGCACACCGCGCCGGACGGCTCTTACAAGATCGTCAAGGACTGTTCGTTGCCGATCACCGGACTGGCGTGTGTACAGCGGATCATCACCGATCTAGCGGTGATCGACGTGACCGACGAAGGTCTGGTGCTGCGCGAAGTCGCCCCCGACGTCAGCGTTGCGGACGTCGTCGCAGCCACCGAGCCGCGACTCATCATTGCGAACTAACTGTCCTGGGTCCACGCCCGACTACCTGGGCTAACGCTGGGCCCGGTCTCGCACTCCGACGATGAAACCGGCTCCCCAACTCAAGTGCATGGTCGCCAGCACGGCGGGCACCTTGACCCGCACGGCAAGCGCATGACCGCGAGAGATGACGACCCCACCAAGGGTGACCGCTACGGCATACCCCAGCGGCAGCACGGCCAGTGGGGGCCACACAACAGCGCCGAGGGTGCCTGCGGTCACCGCCACCGTGACTGCGGGCGGCGCGAGGTAGCGCAGGTTCAGTGCGCCCGAGTGCTCTTGGGATAGCCTTCGACGCCATTGACCGGTGGAGTAGAACTGCTCCGCCAGAGCCGGCAGCGAGCCGCGGGGGCGGTAGGTCACGCAGACCAGGGGGCTGAACCAGACGATGCCGCCGGCTTGCCTGATCCGCAGGTTCATCTCCCAGTCCTGGGCCCGCCCGTAGGCCGAGTTGAAACCGCCGACGCGCTCAATCCACTCCCGACGAAAAACCCCCGGAAAAACCGTGTCGGCCGGGCCAGCCTCCCCGCCCACCCGGAATCGGGCCGCACCCATGCCCAGCGGCGACCCCATCGCGATCGCGATGGCTTTCTGGGTCGCGTCGATGCCTTCGGGCAGCGCTCGACCTCCCACGTTGGCCGCACCGCTGTCGCGCAAGATCGTCACTGCCACCCGTAGGTAATCCACCGGGAGCGCGCCGTGGGCATCCACCCTGGCCACGACCGGCCCGTCACTGGCTTCAATGGCGGCGTTGAGCCCGTCGGGGGTGGTGCCGGTGGGATTAGTGACCAGCGACACGCGGGGGTCGCCAGCGGCCAAAGATGCGGCAACAGAGGCGGTGTCGTCACCACTGACCCCCACCGCCAGGACGACCTCAACGACACCGGGGTAGTCCTGAGCGAGCACAGATCCCAGGGACTCAGCGAGGTGCTTGCTTTCGTTGCGCACCGGCATCACCACGGACACACGCGGCCATTGAGGCAACGGCACGGACGGCGGTGATGCAGGTGACATACAGGGGAGGTTAACGCCCCAACGCAGCCTTCTCCCCTACCCTGGGCTGCGTGCCCCGACCTCCGCAGGATGACTGGACCCGCCCCATGCCGCGAGCGTCCCGCGATTCTCGCGCCCCGCAGGCAGGCAGTGATGTCTGGGATGAGGGCGGTTGGGATGCAGATCGGACGCAGCAGATCCCGCGCCACCAGCCACCCGCACGGGGGTATGTTGACCAACCCCCGCAGCGGTGGGACGACCAACCTGCATCGCGCCAACAGGCTCCGCCCCAGCGTCCTGTCCCTGGCGGAAGTGGGCCCGGGGGTCGCGGTCGAGGGCGACACCCGCGCTACGGCATCCGTCGCTTCTTCATCGTCCTGCTCGTGGTGGTTTTGGCGTACGTCGCGGCGATGGTCTGGGCCCTCGGGGCGAGTTGGAGCGCGATCGACGAGGTCGAAGCGACCCCCTCTAACGACAGTCGCCCCGGCCAGGGCTCCGGTAGCAACGTCTTATTGATCGGCACCGACAGCCGCGAGGACCTCACCAAAGAGCAACGCAACGAACTCAAGACCGGCAGCACCGAGGGCGCGCGTGCCGACACGATCATGCTCCTTCACCTGCCCGCCTCGGGCGACCCGACGTTGGTCTCCCTCCCCCGAGATTCCTACGTGGACATCCCCGGCTCGGGTCTGAACAAGATCAACGCTGCTTACTCCATCGGCGGGCCGCCGCTGATGGTCGACACCGTCGAGCAGGCCACCGGGTTGCGCATTGATAGTTATCTGGAGGTGGGCTTTGACGGATTTGTCGACGTCGTGTCCGCCGTGGGCGGGGTTGACATGTGCCTGCCCGACGCGGTCTTTGAGGAGCGCAGCGATTTGGACCTGCCGGCCGGGTGTCAAGAGTTGGAGGGTAAGGACGCGCTGAACTACGTGCGTATGAGGTATGCAGACCCGCGCGGCGACTTGGGCCGCGTGGAGCGTCAGCGTGAGTTCCTTAGCGCCCTGGTCAAGGAGATGACCAGCCCGCTCACCCTGCTCAACCCGTTGCAGTTGCACGACGCAGGCACCGCCACCGGGGCTTCGCTGCGCCGGGGAAACGACACGTCGATGGGAGAGATGATGGACGTCGGCCTCGCGATGCGATCGATCTCAAGCGGCGCCGGCCAGTCGATCACGGTGCCCGTTTCGGATCCAAACTTCTCGACCGCTGCTGGCAGTTCTGTGCTGTGGGACGAAGCCGCGGCCGACGCTCTGTTTGAAGCGCTGCGCACCGACGCTCCCCTGACGGTCGAGCCGTAGGTTCGTTACTTCAGCATCTGGCGGGCCATCACGATGCGCTGGATCTGGTTGGTGCCTTCGTAGATCTGGGTGATCTTGGCGTCGCGCATCATTCGCTCGACGGGGAAGTCTTTGGTGTATCCGGCACCGCCGAGCAGTTGCACCGCATCAGTGGTGATCTCCATCGCGACGTCCGAGGCGTAGCATTTTGCAGCGGCCCCGAAAAACGACAGATCCGGATCGTCACGCTCGGACTTGGCCGCAGCCACGTAGACCATCGCACGGGCCGCCTCCAGTTTCATCCCCATGTCGGCGAGCATGAACTGCACGCCCTGGAACTCGGCCACGGCTTTCCCGAACTGTCGGCGCTCCTTCACGTAGGACAGAGCCTGCTCGAGAGCCCCGGCGGCGATACCCACGGCTTGAGCGCCGATCGTGACCCGGGTGTGGTCTAGCGTCTTCAACGCGATCTTCAAGCCCTCGCCGCGCACCCCGACGAGCCGGTCGGGGGGAATGCGGCAGTTGGTGAAGAGCAACTCCCTGGTCGGCGATCCTTTGATGCCCAACTTCTTCTCGGGTGCCCCGAGTTCGAATCCTTCGTCGTCGGCGTGCACCACGAAGGCGCTGATGTTGCGGCCGCGACCTGCGTCGGGGTCGCTGACCGCCATCACCGTGTAGTACGTCGATTCCCCCGCGTTGGTGATCCAGGACTTCTGCCCGTTCAGCAGGTAGGAGCCGTCGCTGCTCTCGATCGCCGTGCACCGCATAGCGCTGGTGTCGCTACCGGCCCCCGCTTCGGAGAGCCCGTAGGAGAACATCGCCTCGCCGCTGGCGACCTCGGGGAGGTAGCGAGTCAACACCTCGTCGCTAGCGGCAAGGATGAGCGGCATCGTCCCCAATTTGTTCACCGCAGGGATCAGGGACGAACTCGCACACACCCGAGCGACCTCCTCAATGACAATGCAGGTCGCGAGGGCGTCCGCCCCCACACCGTCGTACTTCTCACCGATGTGCGGCGCGTGGAAGTCGGTCGCTCGAAGAGCCGCGTAGGCCTCGGCGGGAAAGCGCGACTCGTCATCGACCGCCGCAGCATAAGGAGCGATCTTGTCTCTGGCGACGTCGCGCACCGCCTCGGCCAGCGCTAGATGGTCTTCGGAAAGGGCGAAGAGGTCGAAGTCACTCATTCACCTACTGTACGACCGCGCACCCGCGCCCCTTTGGCGTGCGCCTGCGCCCGCAAGTCGTCGGCAAAGGCGGCCAGTCGGGCGCTGATCTTCCTCCCCTGAGCATCGGGGGTACTGGCGAGTATCCGCGCGGCGAGCAGTCCCGCGTTGCGTGCCCCACCAATGGACACGGTCGCAACGGGTATGCCGGCCGGCATCTGCACCATAGAGAGCAGTGAGTCCATGCCGTCGAGATACTTCAACGGAACGGGCACTCCGATCACCGGCAGCGTGGTGACGCTGGCCAACATCCCTGGCAAATGCGCTGCCCCGCCCGCGCCAGCGATGATCACGCGAATCCCTCGACTCGCGGCGTTGGTGCCAAAGTCGATCATTTCGGCAGGCATCCGGTGAGCGGAGATGACGTCGGGCTCGACGCTGATGCCCAATTCGGCCAGCACGATGGCAGCCCCTTCCATCACCGGCCAGTCGCTGTCGCTGCCCATCACCAACGCCACCGAGGGTGTCGTTGCCTGACTCGCGCTTGCCTCGCTCATTCGTCGATCACTCCCTGCAGGAAGTCGGCGGCGTGCCGACCGCGCTGACGAAGGTCAGCGAGGTCGTCACCGTAGGTCGTGACGTGACCGATCTTGCGACCGGGGCGCACTCCCTTGCCGTAGAGGTGGATGCGCAAGCCCGGATCACGAGCCATCAGGTGCTTATAGGTCGAGTACAACTCCGGCTCGTCGCCGCCGAGCACGTTCGACATCACGGTCCACGGGGACCGTGCGTGAGTCTGCCCCAAGGGCAGGTCTAGGACCGCTCTCAGGTGCTGCTCGAACTGGCTGGTCACTGCCCCATCAATGGTCCAGTGACCGCTGTTGTGCGGGCGCATCGCGAGCTCATTGACCACGAATCCCGGCCCGTCTGCCTCTTGCGGAAGCTGGAACAGCTCCACTGCCATAACCCCCGTCACGCCTAACTCGCCGGCGATCCGCAGCGCGGCCTCGGTGGCTGCGGTAGCCACCTCCTCGGGCAGGTCAGGCGCGGGAGCCAGCACCTCCGTGCAGATGCTGTTTTCCTGAACGGTTTCGACGACCGGCCAGGTGGCGGCCTGCCCGCTGGGACTCCGAGCAACCATGATGGCAATTTCGCGCGTGAACGCAACGGCCTCTTCGAGCAGGACACCGTCGGCAACGGCTGAGGTCCCACCCTCGCCAACCTGCAGCAGCCAATCGTCAACCTCCCCGGGCGAGTTGACGACGCGAACGCCCTTGCCGTCATACCCACCCCGGGGGGTTTTGGCCACGACGGGCCAGCCGACCTGCTCGGCAAAGGCTTCGACATCGCTGCGTTGGCGGGCCACCGCCCACTGGGGACACGGCACCCCCATATCTTCGAGTCGGCGCCGCATGGCGATCTTGTCCTGCGCGAAGATCAACGCCGCCGGGTCGGGATGCACCACGTGCCCACCCGCCTGCAACGCCCGCAGCACCGACTGAGGCACGTGCTCGTGGTCAAAGGTCACCACGTCGCAGGAACGAGCAAACTCAAGGACCGCGTCAAGGTCTGTGCACGCGCCGACGGGACTGTGCGGCACGACTAGCGCGGCCGAGGCGGTGTCTGATTCGGACAGCACCGACAGGGTCACGTTGAGCGCTACCGCAGGTGGCTGGCACATCCGGGCGAGTTGTCCGCCTCCGATGATTCCCACGACGGGAAACCCGCCCTGCGAAGTGCGCACGTTGGCCATGGGGTTGGGCGTCTCATCCACAACTCACAGCCTACGTGCCAGCCCACGTATGCTGCGCCGGTGACCGCAGCCTTATCTCGCCTCGGCGAGCGCATCTCAGGCTGGTACGACGTATTCGCTCGCCAAATCGCCAAATTCGGAATCATCGGACTGCTTGCGTTCTGCCTCGACACGGCGCTCTACAACGGCTTTGTTTTTGGCGTCCCTGGCTCCAGCGATGTCGGCCCCATGCACGACATACCTTTGCGCGCAAAAATAGCCGCCACGGCGTTTTCCACCATCTTTGCCTACCTCGGTAATCGCTACTGGACCTTTAGAGACCGCCGACGCCCGGGTCGCACCCACGAGTTCCTTCTGTTTGTTCTGTTCAACATCCTCGGACTCGGCATTGCGGTCTTCTGCTTGGCCTTCTCGAGATACGTGTTGGTTTTGGACAGCCAACTGGCCGACAACGTCAGCGCCAATGGCGTGGGCTTGGTGCTCGGCACCCTCTTCCGCTTCTGGGCCTATCGGACCTACGTCTTCACCGCAGAGACGCTCAAATAGCCGTCCTTCGCCGACGCGCGTCCTAGTTGGCGGAGGACATCGAGACGTAGAGCGCGAATACGGCGGGCCGGGCCTGCGCTAACTCCAGCCGGCCACCAAAAGACTCAGCCGTTTCGCGGGCCACCGACAAACCTAGCCCGGTGCCCTGGCCACTGGTCACGGCCCGATCAAAGATGCGGCGTGCCAAAGCAAGGTCCATCCCCTGCCCTTCGTCGCGGACCTCGAGCAAGGCCGACGGACCACTGCGGACAGCCGAAATCTGGACCAACCCATCACCATGCTGCAACGAATTCTCCACCAACGTGTTCAGGATTTGTGAGATCGACGAGGCACTCGAACGTACGATCATCGCTCGCTCCGCACGAACGACGATCTGGCGGCCGCACGCCTGGAACGAAGGCGTCCACTCTTGCTCTAGACCGGAAAGCACGGTATCCAGGGATACCGACCTACCACCGTCGGCGTGGCCGGCGCGGGTGCGGTGCAGCAGATCGTCAACCACTGCGGCGAGCCGCTCGGTTTGCCCGATCGCGATTCCGGCTTCGTGCTTAGCCACCTCAAGATCATCGGTGTGGACCACCTCATCAAGGCGCAACACCAATGCCGCGAGCGGGGTGCGGAGCTGGTGTGAAGCGTCGGCCGCAAAGGATCGCTCGGAGGACAAGGCGCGAGCCAGCGTGTTTTGACTCCGGTCCATGATGACCCGCACGGCGTCAATTTCTGGCACCCCGGTCTTGCCGCTCGCCCCTTCAGCGAAGGTGACGAGCCCACCCCCGTCGGGGGCAACAGTCACCGAACCTGCACCGAAGTCATCCGCTCGCTGAGCGAGATCGTGCAGCGCCACCGTCAACGTGCTGACGGCACGATTGATGAGCCACATCGCCACTGCGGTGGTGATCGTGACGGTGATGACCGTGCAGACAACGAGGGCCAGAAGCGGCAGCCAGTAAGGACCGAGACTCTCGCGCTCGGTCGGAGAGAGGCGACGCAGGAGAAGGGCGACCGACAGCACACTCAGCCCTAGGCCCAACCCTGCCCCGGTTAGCCCGATGGTCACCGCAATTCGGCGGAATTGTTCGCGCAATGCGGCCTCTAGATCAGCGTTCGGGTTCGTTTTGGAATCGGAAACCCACGCCGCGGACCGTGACGATATACCGAGGGCTCGTGGCATCGTCGCCGAGTTTGCGACGCAAAACGGAAATGTGCATGTCGAGGGTCTTGGTCGAGCCGAACCAGCTATCCCAGACTTCCAGCATGAGCGTCTCGCGAGGGACAACGCGCCCCTCTTCGCGGGTCAGCACCCGGAGGAGGTCGAATTCCTTCGCGGTCAGAGACACTTCCTGGCCTCGGAAGAACGCCCGACGCGCCTTCGTGTCCACCGTGATGGGGCGGTCCCCCACGTCCCGGCTGTCGTTGCCTCGACGCAGCAATGCCCGCACTCGGGCTAACAACTCAGCTAGCCGAAAGGGCTTTGTTACGTAATCGTCTGCGCCTGCGTCAAGTCCCACGACCGTGTCTACTTCGTCACCGCGTGCGGTCAAGATAAGAACGGGACAGGTCAAACCCTCCTGGCGCATGCGGCGGCACACTTCTAAGCCATCTAGGTAAGGCAAACCTATGTCTAAGATGACGAGGTCGGGAGCTTCACCTTCGGCCAAAGTAAGTGCGGCACGACCATCTTCGGCTACGTCGACCGAATAGCCTTCCCGCCGCAGCGCCCGCGACAACGGATCGGAAATCGTTGCATCGTCTTCGGCCAGCAAAACACGCATCATCATTTTATTCTAGTCCCAACTCTTTGCTCAGTACGTTTCGGGTCACATTATTCTTTGCCGAACGTATGCCACTGCGGCCGTCTCTTTTCGTTGAAGGCTGAAATACCTTCTCGTCGGTCCTTACTTCGTGCGCTTGCACGCCAGTGTGCGTCTTCGTAGCCAAGACCTTCACTGAGGCTTCCATCAGCGCCTTCACGCATGGCCGCTTTAGCGTGCCGGACCGCCGTAGGCGAGTTCCCGCTGATCTGGTCGGCCAACTCGAGCGCCCGCCGCGTCGATCCTCCGGTCTGCGCCACTTCATCGACCAGGCCTAATGAGTGCGCCTGCAGTGCGTCGATTTTTGCGGCCGTCAAAATGATGGACGCAGCCCGCGACCACCCCACTCTCCTCGTCAAAAGTTGCGTGCCACCGCCCCCGGGGATCAACCCCACGGACACTTCAGGTAGGGCCAAGATCGCTTGCGGCCCAACGATAATCAGATCACACGAGAGCGCCAACTCCAAGCCTCCCCCCAGCGCATGTCCATCAATCGCGGCGATGGCTGGCATCGGCAGAGACAGCACGCTGCGATAGGCCTGCATGCTGATCCGGCGGTGGGCCATCAGCTCGGCTTCGCTCATCGCGTGGCGCTCTTTAAGATCGGCGCCGACACAGAACGCGCGCGGCGAGGAACTGGCCAAAACCACCGCTCGCACCTCGGGCTCTGCCGCGAGTCCGTGCATGCAGGTGGTGATCTGTCGCGAGAACTCCGTGGAGATCGCGTTCAGTGCTGCTGGGCGGTCCAGCAACACTAGGGCGACGTGGTCGTCCACGCCGTGCCGGGTGATCTGGAGCAATGCGCTTTCATCGGCCATAGTTTTAGTGTGCCAGGCCTTTCCGCTTCAACGCAGGTGTACGACGTCTCCTGCGTGGTGAACGGTGGCGCGGCCTTCCTGAGTGAGTACCAGGGCACCATCTGCGTTCACGCTCGTGACCACGCCGTGTTCGAGGCGACCACCAGGCACCTCAATCGAGACCGAGCCTCCGATCGTCGCGCACACACCTAGATAGCGCGACCGCACCCCCTCGAGGTCGTGGTCGAGGTCGTGCAGCAGGGACGCCAGGTGCTCGAGGTATGCGGTGAGCCAGGTTTGTCGAAGACCCTCCGGCAGAACGGTTTGCCCGCTCGCCAGCGCCCAGGAGGTCGCTGTGGGCACCGGCAGTTCGTCTGCGGTTTGGTCGATGTTGAGCCCGGCACCAATCACCACTGCCGCCGAAGTAGCCGAGGCGAGGACACCACATACCTTGCCCGCTCGTATGCCTGGGCCAGGCGGTATGAGCACGTCGTTGGGCCACTTGAGCACAGCCGTCAACGCAGGCTCGGTGGTGGCCAAGGCGCGTTGCGCCGCGACTCCCGCGATCAGCGGAACCCAGCCCATGAGGTCGGGCCTAGGGGGCGTCACCGCCACGCTGACCGCGAGGCTTCGGCCCGGTGGTGCCGTCCAGATGCGCCCTCGCCGTCCCAATCCAGCGCTCTGGTGATCAGCGACGACGACCCGGCCAGGGCGCGGGTCTTTCGCTAGCTGGAGGTTGGTCGAATCGGTGGTCACGTGCCATTCCGGGCGCGTCCATTGCTGCCTGACCACCCGCGCAACGATAAGTTATCTGGATGGACGACTCCACCCTCGAGGTCAATACCGACATGCGCACTACCGCCGGGCGACTCGAGGACTACCACCGTCGGCTCGACGAAGCGGTTCATGCCGGGTCTGCGCGCGCCGTGGAAAAGCAGCACGAGCGGGGCAAGCAGACCGCGCGTGAACGAATCGACGCGCTGCTCGACGAGGACTCGTTCACGGAGTTGGACGAATTCGCGCGGCACCGTTCCACCAACTTCGGACAGGAGAAGAACCGTCCGTACGGCGACGGGGTCGTCACCGGATACGGCACGATCGACGGCCGCCCGGTGGCCGTCTTCTCCCAAGACTTCACGGTGTTCGGTGGTTCGCTGGGAGAGGTGTTTGGCGAAAAGATCGTCAAAGTCATGGATCTGGCGATGAAGATCGGCTGCCCGGTCATCGGTATCAACGACTCCGGCGGAGCGCGCATACAAGAGGGCGTGGCAGCGCTAGGGATGTACGCCGAGATTTTCCGCCGCAACGTGCACGCCTCGGGGGTCATCCCGCAGATTTCGTTGGTGCTCGGGCCTTGCGCTGGCGGGGCCGTCTACTCACCAGCGATCACCGACTTCATCGTGATGGTCGAAAAGACCTCCCACATGTTCATCACCGGTCCCGACGTCATCAAGACCGTGACCGGCGAAGACGTCAGCTTTGAAGAGCTCGGCGGTGCACACACCCACAACTCACGCTCGGGCGTCGCGCACTACGCAGCCAGCGACGAGTCCGACGCCATCGCCTACGTCCAAGAATTGCTGGCTTACCTGCCGCAAAACAACCTGGAAGAGCCGCCGTCGTTTCCTGTTGAGGTCGACACGACGATCAGCGCCGCAGATGAAGAGCTCGACACCCTTATCCCCGACTCGTCGAACGTGCCGTACGACATGACCGAGGTGCTTGAGCACGTCCTCGACGACGGCGAATTTCTGCAGGTGCAAGAGTTATTTGCGCCCAACATCATGGTCGGCTTTGGCCGGGTCGAGGGTTGCTCGGTCGGCATTGTGGCCAACCAGCCGATGCAATTCGCGGGCACGCTGGACATTGACGCGTCCGAGAAGGCAGCGCGTTTCGTGCGCACCTGCGATGCGTTCAATATCCCCATCCTGACCTTCGTGGACGTGCCCGGTTTCTTGCCGGGGACCGATCAAGAATGGGGCGGCATCATCCGCCGGGGGGCCAAACTGCTCTACGCGTATGCCGAAGCCACCGTCCCGTTGATTACCGTCATCACCCGTAAGGCCTACGGTGGGGCCTACGACGTGATGGGCTCCAAGCACCTGGGTGCCGATGTGAACTTCGCCTGGCCCACCGCGCAGATCGCCGTGATGGGGGCCCAAGGTGCTGCCAATATTCTGTACCGCAAGCAACTTGCCCAGGTGGCCGAAGACGGCGGTGACGTCGACGCGGCGCGCGCCATGCACATCCAAGAGTACGAAGACACGCTGGCCAACCCGTACGCCGCAGCCGAGCGCGGCTATATCGACGCCGTCATCCCTCCAGCCCAGACGCGGGTGAACATCGTCAAGGCGCTGCGAACGCTGTCCACCAAGCGCGCTAACCGCGCCCCCAAGAAGCACGGGAACATCCCGCTGTGAGTGCCACCGAGGTGCCGAGCATCGTGATCAGTGGATCGCCGACGGCCGCAGAGACGGCCGCCGTCGTCGCCGTCCTGGCCGCGATGAGCGCAGCCGCAGGTTCGGCCTCGCCTCCTGCTCGCCAGCGCTCGCTGTGGACGTCGCGTGGGCGAAATGCTCGCCCCCGGCTGTCGCCCGGCCCTGGTTCCTGGACGGGCTCCGTCCTTCCCCGCTGATCGCGCTGTCACCGCCGTGAGGTAGTACCGTCACTTAGTGACCCCAGACACCAGCGCAGATTCTTCCGTGCGCCAGCAGAGCCCCATCGACCGTATCGCCGACGCCTTCCTCGACGCGAAACTGGCGCAGAGCCCGTTGCTTGCAACCTACCTTGGGGTGACCGGCAGTGAAGATCGCCTCGACGACTTCAGTATCAAGGGCAGGCAAATCGGCCTAGACCTCATGCGGCACACCCTGTCCGAGCTTGGCGCGACGGAACACGAGGTCGTCCTAGACAGCGTCGACACGGTCACGATCGCAGCACTACGGGACGAGTTGGGCGTGAGCGCCGAGCTCCTTGCGCGCATCGTGGAGGGCACGGACCCGACCGCCCTGAACGTGTTGGACTGCCCGGTGCAGTCGGTGCGCGACGCGTTCGACCTGATGGCAACCGAGACGCCGCAACACTGGCAGTGGATCCTGGATCGCCTACGGGCCGTGCCCACCGCGCTGGAGCAGTATGCCGACGCACTGCGGTTCAGCGCTAGCCACGGGGCAGTCGTCCCGGTGCGCCAAGTCAGGAGTTGTGCCGCTCAATGCGCAGCCCAAGCGGATGCGTCGACCAGCACCTATTCGTCGTTGATTGCCTCTGCGACAACGATCCCCGAGATGCTGCATGCCCATCTAAACGTCGCGGCGACCCGCGCCAACGCCGCATACGGGGCACTAGGTGCCATGTTGACCGACGAGCTGCTCCCGCAGGCACCAGAGGAGGACGCTGTCGGCCGCGAGCGCTATCAGTTGTTGTCCCGTTCCTTCTTGGGGACTCACATCGACCTGGCCGAGACCTACGAATGGGGCCACAACGAACTTGCCCGCATCACCTCGATGATGGAAGAGACCGCAGACGCGATCCGACCCGGGGCAACCGTGACCGAAGCTATCGATGTGTTGGACGCTGACGAGCAGTACCAACTCGCCGGCACTGCGGAGTTGCAGTCGTGGATGCAGACCATGGCCGACGAGGCGATCGTGGCGCTTGCTGACTCACACTTCGACATCCCTGAGCCCATCCGCCGAATAGAAGCCAAGATCGCGCCCAGCAGCACCGGAATCATCTACTACACCGGCCCCAGCGAAGACTTCTCCCGCCCGGGCCGCATGTGGTGGTCCGTGCCGCCAGACGTCACGTCGTTCAGCACGTGGCGCGAACTCACGACGGTCTACCACGAGGGCGTGCCGGGCCATCACCTGCAGATCGCGCAAACCACCCTGCGCAAGGACACCCTAAACCGGTGGCGCCGGCTCGCGTCGTGGACCTCCGGCCACGGCGAAGGGTGGGCCTTGTATGCCGAGTGGCTGATGGCCGACCTCGGCTATCTGGATGATCTTGGGATGCGGATGGGCTTGCTCGATGCCCAATCGATGCGAGCCGCCCGGGTTGTCCTCGACATCGGGGTGCACTGCGGCTTCGAGGCACCAACCGAAGTCGGCGGCGGGATGTGGACCTACGACAAGGCATGGCAGTTCCTCAACGCGCACGTCAACATGAGCGAGGGTTTCGTCCGGTTCGAACTTGATCGCTACCTCGGCTTCCCTGGCCAGGCGCCGTCGTACAAGATCGGTGAACGGTTGTGGATCGAGATGCGTGACGAAGCCCAGCGTCGCGAAGGTGACGACTTCGATCTAGCGACCTTCCATCGCCGCGCACTGGACATCGGCGGTGTCGGCCTGGATGTGTTGCGGGAGGCAGTTCTAGGATCCTCATGACTCTTGCCCTTACGTTGGTCCTGGTCGCCGGAGTCGCGGTGCTGGTGGCGGGCCTGGCCGAGAAGTTCGGGTGGAGCGCCCCGATTTTGCTGATCCTCGTGGGGGTCATTGGTTCGTACCTACCGTTCATTCCGCAGGTCAGGCTCACCGCCGACATGGTGTTGTTCGGGCTGTTGCCCCCGCTGTTGTATGCCGCAGCGATCCGCACCTCTTTGGTCGACTTCACCCGCCACCGGGTGGCGATCTTGTCCCTATCGGTGGGCCTCATCGTGTTCACCGCGCTCGGGGTGGCTGCCGTCGCCTACGTGATGTTGCCCATTTCGTTTGGCTTGGCCTTCGCGCTGGGCGCGATAGTGGCCCCGCCGGATGCCGTCGCAGCCACCGCCGTCGCTCGCAAGATCGGCCTGCCGCGACGTGTGGTGACGATCCTGGAGGGCGAGTCGTTGTTGAACGACGCCACCGCATTGGTTGCGTTGCGCACCGGGCTGGCCATCGCCGGCCTGGGCAGCGGGCACGGTCTGGTCGCCGCCGCCACCGACGAAGTCAGCGCCTGGACGGTGGTGTTGAACTTTGTGTGGGCCGTCGTGGGTGGGGTTGCCATCGGCACTGGAGTCGCGATGGTGGCCTCGTTCCTACGTAAACAAACGCTAGGTCCCGAGCTCGACACGGCCATGTCGTTCACGATCCCGTTCTTAGCGTTTCTGCCGGCCGAAGCGCTGGGGTCTTCGGGGGTATTGGCCGTCGTGACCGCCGGACTGATCTTGGGTCACCGTGCGCTTACGTTGCAGAACGCGCGCTCGCGGCTTTCCGAGCGCACGAATTGGGCCAGCGTGCAGTTCATCCTCGAGAGCGCCGTCTTCTTGATCATCGGTCTGCAGATGCACGAGATCATCACCGAGACCAGCAACGAATCCATGTCCCTGGGGCGAGTGATGCTCACATCGCTAGTGATTCTGGCGGTGGTTATTGTGCTGAGACCGATCTGGATTATCCCCAGTCGGTGGCTTCTCCGACCCTCCGCACGGGCGTTGCCCGCTGCTGAGGCAGTGCTCGTGTCGTGGGCCGGAATGCGTGGGGTGGTTACGTTGGCCGCCGCCTTCATCATTCCTAGCAGCGTGGAAAACCGGCAGGCGCTCATCTTCATCGCCCTCGTAGTGGCTATCGGCACGTTGGTGATTCAGGGATTGACGTTGCCGTTGCTCGCACGACGCCTGAAGGTGACCGGCCCGGACGGGCGTGAGGATGCGCTGCAGCAAGCCGTGCTGACCGAACATGCGGTATCGGCAGGGCTAGCCGAGCTCGACGAACACACGGATGAGGCCGACGAACTGCGCGAGCAACTGCGCACCGAGGCAGCGCGACGCACGAACCGCATGTGGGAGCAGGTGGGCCCGCGCGATGCCGACTCTAACGAGACCCCGGGCGATGCCTACCGCCGCGTGCGGATGGCGATGATGGCCGCCGAGCGCGCCGAATTAGTGCGACTACGAGACCAAGGGGCCGCCGAGCACGACTTGCTCGCCGACCTGCTGGAGCAACTGGATGTCGAGGAGTCGGTCTTGGAACTGGCCCAAGATGACCGCCGCGACGAGGAGCGTGGCACAGCGCTGCGACCGCCGGTGTCGTTGGAAGGCGAGTGCTCCCACCTCGGCCAGGCCCCCGAGAGCGCCAACGCACTCACACAAACCTGCCCCGAATGCCTCGAAGACGGCACGAATCCGGTGCACCTTCGTTTGTGCTTAGCGTGTGGGTATGTCGGGTGTTGCGACTCCTCCGTAGGTCGGCACTCCACGCAGCACTTCCATTCCACCGCTCACCCAGTGATGGAGAGTTTTGAGGTCGGAGAAGGGTGGCGTTGGTGCTACGTGGATAGACAGACGGGATGATCAACTTCGTCTTGGCGTCGGCCTCCGGTGGCCGGTTGGGCACACTGACACGAGCGGGCGTGACCCCCCGCGTTATGGTCTCTGACGTCGACGAGGATGCCGTGATTGCGGACCTAGAGCGAGATGGCCGCCGCCTCGGGGCGCGGGATGTCGCGGGGGTCTTGGCGCGGGCGAAATGTTTAGCCGTGGTCGACGCGCTCCCCCAGAGCGACCCTGCCGACATCGTGCCGGGTTGCGACTCGGTGCTCGAATTCGACGCAGAAGTGCACGGCAAACCGCATACTGCGCAGGTGGCGCGCGCCCGTTGGCAAGCGATGCGGGGCTCAAGCGGTGTGTTGCACAGCGGTCACCACCTCGTACGTCGAACCCAGGACGGCACGACGCAAGCGAGTGGGATAGCGTCCACCACCGTTCATTTTGCTGACCTGAGCGACGAGGAGATCGACGCCTACGTCGCGACTGGTGAGCCGCTGCACGTCGCAGGGGGCTTCACGGTCGACGGGCTGGGCGGCCCGTACGTAACGAGCATCGAGGGCGACTATCACGCCGTGGTCGGCGTCAGCCTTCCGCTGGTGCGCGAACTACTTCATCGACTGGACTTGCGCTGGCACGACCTTCGGCCGTGACCGACGGCTACTTATCGTATTTCGTCCGTGGCTGGTCGCGCTGTCGACTGAACTCTCCACCGGCGCGGCCACCATAGGGTCGGCCATGATCAGCGAACTCCTCGCGGGAGTAGATCATCGTCCAGGCACCGATTTCGATCCGCGAGCCGGTGCGCAGGACTTGTTCTGTGCTCACCTTCACGCCGTTGACTTTGGTGGGGGTCTCTTCGCCTAGCGCCACCAGGATGTATTCGTCGTTGGCTGCGTCTCGGCGGACACGAGCCTGCTGCGCATCAATACCGCTGAGTCGCACATCAGCGGCCTCATCACTACCGATCACCGTGCCGGTCTTCGGCAAATCGACCACGCGACGCTTGCCGTCGGCGGTCGCCGCTGAGCCCATGGAGAAGACCAGCCGTGGGCTACCACCGCCTGCTGGGTCGTGCGTGGTGGTCAGGCGACGACGAGACCACCGAAAGGTGGGGGCAATCGGCCACAGCGTTGCCGGCGGCAGCAAACTTCCTGCACTCTTGCCCCCTCCACCCCGAGACCTAGCAAGGTTTGTGGCCGCCTTGAGGTTGTCAATGCGAATGTGTTGTGATCGCGTCGCGGTGCGAGCGAGAAGCCCGGCCTTGACGTTACCCATGGTCACGATCGGTCCATCCTTGCCGACAATCGACACACTGAGCCCTTCGTCCGCGAGCGCGGCAGCGATCTGCCGCGCGTCGCGGACGGAGGACCCCGTAGAAAGCGCTCCTACATCGTCACAACGCACCTCGACGTGGTGCCCTGATCCGGTCACCGTCCCAGAGACGGTCTGCGGCTCCTGATCATCCGAGCCTCCTCGCTCCATGGAGAAGGTGATGTCGGTCTCGATGTTGAAGCGCTCAAGCATGGTGTCTCAGCCTCGCAGTTCGTCCGAGCCCGAGGACTCGTCGTCGCTGGTGGTGATGCGGATGGTGCCGTTGACCTTCCAGGTCGCACGGGGGGCGTCGGGACCGGTGTCGCGAGGCACCTCCACGGCCATGTCAACGAAGCTGTAATTGATCGCGGCACCGCGACCCGTCAGATAGGCCCAGAGGTCTTGCCCCAGATCGGTCCAACTGACGTCCTTTTTGGCGTCTGACTCTTCGTGAATGCTCATGTGCTCTCCTTCGCTCATGGATGAAGATTCCAGACTATTGCTCTCACAAAGAGCGGCGACACCGGGGGTACTTTGACCATCAAAGTATGCCGTTTCTCCCGTCAGACGGGGGGAACATTTCTATGTCGGCGCGACACGGTCCGGTCGCGCCCCGCTGCATACCTCGCACGTAGGAGCAGGTCGTCGCGCAGGGAGTCTGCTTCGATGACGGCGTCGATGACGAGATCGGCAGCAAGCCGCTCGAGGTCCACGTCTTGCAGGTAGTCGACCTTTTTCGCCTCAACGAATGCTTCGCGTTCGCCTTGATCCTCGATATGGGCGATCTTGCCTGCATACACCGCGTTGATCGCTGCCTCCGGCCCCATCACCGCTATTCGAGCCGTCGGCAGGGCCAACGTCACGTCGGGTCCGAACCCTGGGCCGCCCATCGCGTACAGCCCGGCACCGTAGGCCTTACGCAGCACCACACAGAACTGCGGTACGGTCGCGTCAGCCACTGCGCTGACCATTTTTGCTCCGTGCCTGATGATGCCGCCACGCTCGACGGCAGACCCGATCATGAATCCAGGCACGTCGGCCAAATAGATCAGCGGTATGCCGAAGGCGTCACACATCCAGATAAAGCGGGCTGCTTTGTCGGCTGAGTCGCTGAAGAGCACCCCGCCTTTGATCATCGAATTGTTGGCGACCACGCCCACGCTTTCCCCGCCGAGTCGTCCCAAGCCGATCACTAACTCGGGTGCGAAGAGTTCTTTGATCTCGAAGAAGCTGTCCTCATCGAGGAGACCGTCGATGACGGTGTGCACATCGAAGGGAACCGACTCTGCCTCCGGGATGGTGTCGCGGCGCAGCGGCTTTATGGGCTCCTCGACGGCATACCGAGGCGTCGCGGACCCCCAGTTTTGCGGCATATAGGAGAAGTAGACCTTGGCTAACTCGACGGCCTCCGCGTCGTCGCTGGCCAAAACATCGCCAACCCCCGAGACGGTGCAGTGCATGCGCGCCCCTCCCATTTCTTCCAGCGACACCTGCTCGCCGATCACCATCTCGGCCATGCGGGGGCTACCCAGATACATCGACGCGTTGCCTTCGACCATGATGATGACGTCGCAGAAACTGGGAATGTAGGCCCCGCCCGCTGCCGATGGACCGAAGAGCGCGCAGATCTGCGGCACCTTGCCCGAGAGCGCGACCTGGTTGTGAAAGATGCGCCCAGCCCCCCGTCGCCCAGGGAAAAGTTGGACCTGATCGGTGATGCGGGCCCCGGCGGAGTCCACGAACCAGAAGATCGGCAACTCTTCGCGCAGCGCACTTTCGGTGGCCCGGATCATCTTCTCGACGGTGCGCGCGCCCCAGGACCCAGCCTTCACCGTGGGGTCATTGGCCACCACGATCGCGGGCCGTCCGTCCACGTCGCCGCGGCCGGTGACGACACCATCGGCCGGCAGATCACCTGCGGTGGAATTAGCCAGCCTGCCGTCCTCGACGAAGGTACCCTCGTCGATCAGCAACGCAATGCGCTCGCGGACCGCTATTTTGCCTTGGGCTTCCAGCCGGGCGCGCCCGCGCTCAGTGGGTGCCGCCGAGGCAACCAACGCCGCGTCAAGCCTGACCCGTAGGTCTGCCACCGCACTCACGCGGGCAGCCCCAGCCCTCGGGCAATGACCATGCGTTGAATCTCTGAGGTGCCCTCGCCTATCTCGAGGATCTTGGCGTCGCGATAGAACCGCGCTACGGGGTATTCCTCCATAAAGCCGTTCCCACCGAAGACTTGAGTGGCGATGCGCGTTGCGCTCATCGCCGCTTCGGTCGAGTACACCTTCGCTATCGCCGCTGCTTGTTTGACTTCGGCCGATCCACGGCGCCCGGCCTCCTGCTCGTCTTTGAGCCAGGCCGCCTTATACGTCAACAACCGAGCGGTCTCCACCATCACGGCCAGGTCGGCGATCTGGAACGACACGCCTTGATTGGACCCGATGAGTCGACCAAAGGCAATGCGACTACCGGCGTACGCGGTGGCCTCGTCCAGCATCCGCTGGGCGCACCCCAAGGCAAGCGCAGAAATCGCGATGCGACCGTCGTCGAGCGTCTTGAGGAATTGCTTGAAGCCATGTCCCTGGGTCCCCAGCAAGTTAGCTTCTGGGACCTGGGCGTTGTCGAAGGTCAGCCCGTGGGTGTCGCTGATGTGCCAGCCGAGTTTGCGATATGCGGGTTCAACGATGAATCCGGGAGTGCCTGCCGGCACCATGATGGCGCTGATTTCCGGCCTGCCGTCGGTGGTGGTGCCGGTTTTGGCGGTGACGGTGACCAACGAAGTGATGTCGGTGCCGGAATTGGTAATGAAGGCCTTGGAGCCGTTGATTGTCCACGTACCGTCGGCCAGCGTGGCCCGGGTTGCAGTGGCGCCCGCGTCGGATCCCGCCTCTGGCTCGGTGAGGCCGAAGCCGGCGAGGGTACGCCCGGCAATCAGGTCCGGAAGCCAGCGTTCCTTTTGCTCATCGGTGCCGTAGGTGAGGATCGGATTGATGCCGAGACCCACTCCGGCTGAGAGGGTGATGCCGATGGATTGGTCCACCCGGCCCAGCTCTTCAATGGCGACGCAGAGATAGGTGAACCCGCCGCTGTCGAGCCCGGCACCGCCGAACTCTTCCGGGGCATCGATACCGAAAAGGCCCAGTTCGCCCATGGCGGGCACGACGTCACTCGGGAAGTGCGCATCCTGGTCCCACTGCGACACATGAGGCTCAATCTCTTGAGTGGCAAAGTCGCGGACAAGGGCGCGAAAGTCCTCGTGATCTTGGCTGAGTTCGTACATCGTTGGCCGGCCTCTCTGCGATGTCATGTTCACTACTTGACGTTAACGTCAACGTAAAGCACGATCGTGTCCATGACAAGCCAGGACACGTGGACCATCGCGCAGATTGCTACCGAGTTTGAGATCACTCATCGCGCCTTACGTCACTACGAGCAACTGGGGCTACTCGCCCCACAGCGCGTCGGTCCTGGTGGCACGACGCGGCATTACCAGCGTCGAGACCGCACCCGGCTGGCTTTGATCCTGCGCGGACGCCGCCTTGGCTTCCCGCTGGAAGAAATCGGCACGATCATCGATATGTATGACGACCAGCCCGGCGAGGAGGGTCAGATGCGGTACCTGCTGTCCCAAATCGGTGATCGCCGTGTCGATCTGCAGCGTCGTCGCGCCGACATCGACACCTCCTTAGAAGAACTACTCGCCTTAGAACAGCGTTGCCTCAGTGACCTACAAGCGCGTGGACACTAGGGTTGCGGTCATGCCGATCAGCAAGGTTCTTATTGCCAACCGGGGCGAGATCGCTGTCCGGATTGCCCGCGCCTGCACCGACGCCGGGCTCACGTCTGTGGCGGTGTATGCCGACCCCGATCGGGACGCGCTGCACGTCAAGACGGCCGATGAGGCTTACTCGCTCGGGGGCAACACCCCCGGCGACTCGTACTTGGTGCAGGGCAAGATCATCGAGATTGCCAAGAAGGCCGGTGCGGACGCCATCCACCCCGGATACGGCTTTCTGTCCGAGAACGCGACGTTTGCGCAGGCTGTCATGGATGCGGGTCTAACCTGGATCGGTCCCCCACCGGAGGCTATCGACTCGCTCGGTGACAAGGTCAAGGCACGCCACATTGCTATGGCTGCGGGCGCTCCGCTGGTGCCGGGCACCAAGGACCCTGTGCCCGATGCCGACGCGGTGCTGGATTTCGCCAAGGAGCACGGTCTGCCGGTGGCTATCAAGGCTGCGTTCGGCGGCGGGGGGCGCGGAATGCGCGTGGCCCGCACCATGGAAGAAGTGCCCGAGATGTTCGAGGCAGCGGTGCGCGAAGCTGAGGGGGCCTTCGGTCGGGGCGAGTGCTTCGTCGAGCGCTATTTGGACAAGCCGCGTCACGTGGAGACCCAGTGTTTGGCGGACACGCACGGCAACGTTGCGGTGGTTTCAACCCGCGACTGCTCGCTGCAGCGTCGTCACCAGAAGCTCGTCGAGGAAGCGCCGGCGCCCTTCTTAACCGAGACGCAGATCGCCGAGTTGGTGTCGTCATCCGAAGCCATCTTGACCGAGGCCAAGTACGTCGGCGCCGGGACCGTGGAGTTCTTGGTCGGCACGGACGGGACGATCTCCTTTCTTGAGGTCAATACCCGCCTCCAGGTCGAGCACCCGGTGTCCGAAGAGATCACCGGCGTCGATCTGGTGCTGGAGCAGATACGCATCGCAGACGGCAAAGAACTGACGTTCTCGTCCTTGCCTCCGGCGCGCGGCCATAGTTTTGAGTTCCGCATCAACGGCGAAGACCCGGGCCGGGGTTTCCTCCCAGCGCCGGGCACCGTGTTGACCTATCGCACGCCCAGTGGGCCTGGGGTGCGCGTGGACTCCGGGGTCGAGCAGGGCGACGTCATCTCCGGCGCCTTCGACTCGATGTTGGCGAAGTTGATCGTCACTGGCGCCGACCGGCCGCAGGCCTTGGCTCGTGCCTGTCGCGCACTCGGGGAGTTCGTGATCGAGGGTATGCCGACCGCCCTCACCTTCCACCGTGTCGTGGTGTGTGACCCCGCGTTCGCACCAGCGCCCGACGTGGACTTCTCCGTGCATACCCGGTGGATTGAGACCGAGTTCGACAACACCATCGAGGCCTACTCCGGCCCCACCGCAGACTCCGACGAGGCACCGGCCGAGCGCACCGAGCTCGTCCTTGAGGTCGACGGCAAGCGTCTATCGGTGTCGATGCCCAGCGGCGTGTCCCTGGGGGGCGGGGTCGCAAGCGCGTCAACCGGTCGGACCAAAGCCCCCCGGCGCAGCAAGCGCGGGTCCGAGAAAGCTGCGGCCTCAGGTGACTCGGTCGTGGCTCCGATGCAGGGCACCGTGGTCAAGATTGTCGTGGCCGACGGCGACGAGATCGCTGAAGGCGATGTCGTGGTCGTGATCGAAGCCATGAAGATGGAGCAGCCGATCAAGGCTCACAAGGCTGGCACGGTGAGCAAAATGACCGCAGAAGTCGGCAAGACCGTCATTAATGGTGCCGTCATCTGTGAGTTGACCTAGCGAGCAGCCTCATCGCGGGCCCTTTTTGCTAGCGCAACTGCGCAGGCCAGTGAGAGAGTTACTCAGCCGTGGAGTGGAGTTGCCGAGCGGCTTCGGCGATCGAACCCGACATCGAGGGATAGACGGTGAAGGTGGAGGCGAACTGGTCGACGCTCAGCCGAGAGGACACGGCAAGCGCGATCGGGAAGATCAACTCGCTTGCCCGCGGTGAGACCACCACGCCCCCGACGATGGTATCGCCACCCCGGCGGGCGAAGATCTTGACGAAACCGCCTTTAAGGTTCTGCATCTTGGCGCGCGGGTTTTTGGTCAGTGGCAACATCACGGCCCGAGCGTCGATCTTGCCTTCGTCGATGTCACTTTGACTGACCCCCACGGTCGCGATCTCTGGGTCGGTGAAGATATTCGAGCTCACCCGACCCAGCGACAACGGAGCGACCGCGTCACCGAGCGCGTGTGCAATAGCGAGCCGCCCTTGCATCGCCGCGACCGAGGCCAACGGCAGCACTCCGGTGCAGTCCCCGGCGGCATAAATCCCCGGCACGCTCGTCCGCGAAACGCGGTCCACCTTGATGTGGCCCGACGGGCTCAGTTCAACGCCAGCTTCCTCCAGCCCGATGTCCTCGGTGTTGGGCAGCGACCCCACCGCAAGCAACGCGTGGGACCCTTCGACCTCACGCCCGTCCTCGAGCGTCACCCGGACCCCGCCGTCGGTCCGCTCAACGGAGGCGGCCCTCGATCGGTTCATGACCGACATACCCCTGCCTCTAAACACTTCTTCGAGCAGGCACGCCGCATCCTCATCTTGGCCGGGCAGCACGCGATCGCGCGAGGAAACCAACGTGACGTGCGAGCCCAGCCCCAGGTATGCGTGGGCCAACTCGACTCCAGTGACTCCAGACCCGATCACGATCAGGTGCTCGGGAAGTTCTCTGAGCCCGTAAATCTGCTGCCACGTCAAAATGCGCTCACCGTCAGGCATGGCGCTGTCCATCACCCGCGGTCGAGCCCCGGTGGCCAACAAAATGACGTCGGCATCGAGGCTTCGATCCCCCACATCCACGCGGTGGTGATCCTTGACCACTGCCTTGCCGGTGATGATCTCGACATCCGCTTCAACGAGGCGTTCGCGGATATCGTCGCTTTGCGCTTGCGCCAAGCCGAGCACTCGCGCGTTGATGTCGTCAACGTGAGCGGTGACCCCCTGGTTTTCCGGAGCGCCATCGAACTGAACCCCGATTCGACGGGCCGCAGTGAAGCGGTCCATGAAATCCGCCGTTGCGATCAGGGCCTTACTAGGCACGCAATCGGTCAGCACTGCGGCCCCGCCGATGCCTTCCCGCTCCACCAACGTTACGTGGCATTCGAGGTGCGCGGCGGTCAGTGCGGCCTCGTAGCCTCCCGGTCCGCTACCGACGACAATGGCTTGTGGCTGCGATGTACTCACGCCACTATCCAACCATCGCTACCCTGGGCCGGTGACTCATCCCCCAGCCCTTGACCTCAATGATGCCGCCGTTGACCCGTTCGACGTCGCCCGTGACGCGGCCGCGGCCATCACCGAAGCCTCCGGAGTGGCACACCACGACGTTGCTTTGGTTCTCGGGAGCGGGTGGGGTGCGACTGCAGACCTCATTGGGGACACCATCGCCACCATCGACAACACCGATGTCCCTGGTTTTAACGCCGCAGCAGTGGCCGGCCACCACGGCACCATTTCGTCGGTAGCCATTGCGGGCAGCGACCGCCGCGCCCTGATCTTTGGCACCCGGACCCACTTCTACGAAGGCAAAGGCGTGCGCTCGGTGGTGCACGGCGTGCGCACCGCCGCAGCGGCTGGCTGCACCACGATGGTGCTGACCAACGGGTGCGGTGGGCTGCGACCCGAATGGGCGCCCGGCACGCCGGTGCTGCTGCGAGACCACCTCAACCTCACCGCAGCCTCGCCGATCGAGGGCGCGAACTTCGTCGATCTCACCGATCTCTACACGCCTGCGTTGCGGGATCTGGCCCGCGACGTCGACCCCTCGCTGAATGAAGGGGTCTACGCCCAGTTCCGCGGGCCGCACTACGAGACGCCCGCTGAGGTCGAGATGGCCCGCCGGATGGGCGCTGACCTTGTCGGTATGTCGACCACCTTGGAAGCCATCGCGGCTCGCCAGGCGGGGATGGACGTTTTGGCGATTTCGCTCGTCACGAATGCGGCCGCCGGGATCAGCGACCAGCCGCTCTCGCACACCGAGGTGATCGAAGCAGGCAAGGCTGCTTCGCAGCGATGCAGCACGCTCCTCTCGCAGATCGTGTCGCGTCTGTGATGGCCTCTGCTGACCCGATGGACACCGCCGACTTGTGATGGCACGCCCACCTCACCTCGCGAGTTTCTTTTTGACCTGGCCTCCTGACCTGGCCTTATGGCCTGGCCTTATGGCCTGGTCGCCAATGTTTGGCGAGCCTTCGAGGCGGAAAGCTGCACTGTCTGAACCTTGTGTATATCGAACATATGTACTAATATAGTACTTATGTTCGAGACCGCGAGGGCGTGAGATGACCGCACCGATTAACCCGACCGATGACCGTGAGTTCATCGAGTCCGACTGGTGTGGCCATGGGTATAGCGACCCTGGATGGGATGAGTCCGAAGCACTCTCGCAGCCCGATTGGGATGATCGCGTCTCCGACTGGGCCCACCTAGACGCTGATATGGCGGTCCCTTCCGCCTTGGCGCATGTGGATCATTGGTTAGGCAGTTTGCCACTGGCGGAAACCGTCACTGAATCTCTGATGTCGGTTATCTCTTGTGCGGTAGCCCACGCTGCTTCGGACGTCGTCACCGAGCAGGGGCTTTCGGACGGTCAACTCTTGGATGCCGCAGCTGGCGCTCGGGTGTTGGCTGGCTTCGCGGATTCGGTGGTTGTGGACGCAGCAGGGTCGTTGGCCGCACGAGCAGGCACTGAACTGCTGGGCCGCAAGGGTGTAGCGGATCCTAGCGAGTTGACCGTGAGCGGTCGTGCGCGTTGGCGAGCCAGGACTAAGTCACTCGTTGCTGCCGAGCTATCGACACTGACGGGGTGGGGCGTGCAGGAGTGTCACACGCGGGTAGGGGTGGCTCTTGCGCCGGCGGCTGGTGTTGGTGCGGCGAGGATGGCTCTGGCTCAAGGCTCCACAGACTGGCGCTCAGTCTCAGCCTTCTGGCAAAAGTGTCGCGCGATGGAGGTTGAGGATGCAGGCTCGGTAGACCAGGCCGCGTTCGGCCCCCTCCTCGCGGGCCGTGATGACGACGATGCCGACGGCGGTGGAGCCGATAGTGAATCTACGACGATCGACGTGGCTCGCGAGTCATGGCCCTCGTTTAATCGGCGGTTGTGCCGTGAGGTGGTTCGGGTCGAGGGAGCCGACGAGGTGGCGGCGCGCGCCAGACGCCGCGCCGCACGGGGCCGGCGAGGGGTGCGAGGCGAAATCTGTGACGACGGGTTGGGATCGTTCACAGTCACCGGTCCCACGACGAGTGTGGTCGCAGCTCTTGATCGCGTTGAGACCGTTTCCCGACGCGCCCGCAAGGCGGGTGACCCCCGTCCGTTAGACCACATTCGGTCCGATACCGCGATGGCACTGCTCGTCCACGGGACTCTGCCTTTGTCTAGCCAAGCCAAGGGTGGACCCGCAAACCAAGGCGAAGACTCACGCGCCGAAAGCAGCGGCGACAGCAGGGACAGCCATAGTCATAGCCGCGACGGTGGAGGTTTCGACTACAGCACCGCTCGCCGTGGCAGTGGCGACGTGAACAGTGGCGACGCAGACAGTAGCGACGTAGGCAGTAGCGACGTAGACAGCAGCGACGTGGGCGGTGGGGACGCTTGCAGTAGACATGGCAATGGCGCGCCTCCTGAAGATTCACTCGTGCCCTATAGCGACGACGTGCAACGCATCATCTCGGGTACGCCAGCCGCTTCAGTCGACGTCATCGTGCCGCTGAGTGTCATGACAAACCGGAGCTACACGGGCACTCCTCAGTGCTGGCGGCGAGGCGGCGGGCCCCCAAAGTGCTTCCTCCCGCCTCGAAGGCGACGTCGAGTGCGTGCCGGGTGTTGCGGAAATACCTGGTCACGGCTTCTTGACCCCCGGTCACGCCTGGGAAGTGATGGCTGCGCCCTGGACAGTGATCCATCGGCTCCTCACGGACCCAGCAGATGGACGGCTTGTTGAGCGTTCGACTGCCGCGTACCGTCCGGACCGGAGCATGGTCGATCAGGTGCGAGCCACCGATCTATTCTGTCGCGCACCAGGCTGTTTCACCCCTGCGGTTCGATGTGAGTTAGACCACGAAACGCCCTACGGGACGCCTGGGGGCGTCACTAGCGAGATGAACCTGAACCTCAAGCATCCTCGCCATCACCAGTTCAAGACCGAGAAGTTTTGGACGACCGTGATGGACGAGACGCGAAACCTCACGTGGACCACGCTGTTCAAGAAGGTTTACCGCACTAGAGTCCACGACTATCGACAGTACGGCGACGTGCCGAATGCCCACGCTTCCGAGATAACCCGTGCCAGCACTCATCCCGAAGACAGCCGCATAGGCACGCCGGATAACTCTGGCTCCTGGGGTCGCGTCGATAGAGCTCCCCAGCCAGAGTTGATTGATGCATCTAGTGTGGAGGATCCGGATCTCCGCGATCGCTTAATTTATGCCGCACTCTGCGATCGGAGTGGGCGGGATACTTGGCTGGAGGCGGTCGATGATTACGCAAACCACCCCGACGGTGACGTCGATGGGCCTCCTTTGGCGGTGTTCCACCAGGCCCCACATCAGAGACGTCAAGGGCCTCCCTTGGGCCAGAGCCGCCCGGAGACGTTGCTGGCTCCGCCAGTGGAAGAACAACCAGTGGCATCCGAACCCCCACCGCCGTTCTAGCCCTGACCGCACGTCTACTCACACCGCCCATCTAGATTCGCCGCCATAAACCGCCGAGTTCTGTCCCAACTCCCCCGACTTGGCTGCCCAAACGGGCCAGCAAACGCGTTACGCGCCGTCAGTGGCTATCGCGATGGCGAGCGCCAGTATCGATATTAAGAGCGGCGCAACCGCCGATACAGCCCAACGAGCCCTGGCCCCAGAGACCGCGCCCGCACCCGCGCCATTCTCCGTTCCGGCACCAGTGCCCGTGCCTGTGCCAGCGCCAATACCAGTGCCTGTGCCTGTGCTCGGCGACATACTCGTGTTTGCCTCACGTCTCCCCCCGTTGAGTAGCCAACGCTGATGCTCGCGAAGCACATCCCCGGCTACCGCTTGGGCGGTGGGACCCGGCTTGGCCTTCTTTCGAGCCGTCGTCTCCGCGAAGTCGTCGAAACTGCGGCGGGCCGAAAACTCACGTTGCTTCGGAATGGCCCACGAACTGTGCTTGCGGCCACCCGTATCGATCAACTCCAATGCCCACTGGTACGTCACGTCTTGCAGCCGCGAAAAGGGGACCACCGTGTCACGAAGAATGTTGCGCTGCGTCACCGATTCAGAGCGCAGCTCCACGTTCGGCCGGAGCAGGAAAATCCATGCAATAACGATGACGAAGACCAACGATGTCACCGGAAAGAAGACGTCGCGCCCCAGTGCCAACTCGCCCCTGATGACGATGTACCCGACAGCCCCCACCGCCACGATCATCGACCAGCCAATGATCCGGGCCGGAAGTGTTCGGTATATCCCAATGAGTGTCCCGCCGTCCCCGCTTCCGGAACGGTCTCCACGGCCCGCGCCGTCAGACTTATCGTTCGCCGAACCTTGGCTTGCGTCGCTCACAGTCACCAAGTCTAGGTCGCTGGCCCCACATCATCGCGGGGGATCTTCACCTAAACTCCTCTTTCATGTCTGCGCCGAACTCCGACCAGGCACGCGTGCGCGTGATTCTGGTGAGCGGACCCAGCGGATCGGGCAAGTCACGCCTCGCTCGACAACTCAAGGCAACCCATGGATGGCCAATCGTTGAGTTGGACGATTTCTACCGCGAGGGTGGCGACCCTGACTTACCCATGTCACCGCTCGGGATTCCCGACTGGGACGACGCAAGATCGTGGAACGCCGCAGCGGCTGCGGATGCCTTGCAGACTCTCTGCGCCGACGGCGTCGCCACCGTGCCCCGCTACGACATCTCAACCTCGGCTCGGTGCGGCTCCCAAACCCCCAACAGGGACGGCGCGCTCATTGTCATTGCCGAGGGCATCTTCGCCGCCCACCTCATCCCGATCCTGCGGTCGCAGGGCAGACTCGCCGATGCGTGGTGCATCCGTGACCACCCTTGGCTCACCTTCAGCAAGCGTTTTATTCGAGACGTTAGACAGCGGCGTAAGCCCATCGGCACCCTGTGGCGTCGAGGGCACCAGTTGCGACGATCTGAGCCAGGTATCGTCAACGCTCAGATATCGATGGGCACCACAGCCATGAGTAGTCGCACAGCGCGACTCGTGGCGGGCGACGTGGCCACGGCACCAAAGCCATGATCAGACGCGAAGTGGGAGCAGGTTGTACCGATGAGTGACTATAAAGGCCCGGGTCCAGTGCCGGGGGGTGTGGACGGCAGCGACGAGCACCAAGACGAGTTTGGGCAGGGTCAGCCCAGTCACAACCAATACAGCCAAGACCAATACAGCCAGAATCAGTACGGAGCGTCAGGTCAAGGCGACACCCCCGAATACCAGAGCCCCCCGGGGCAGCAGGGCCCCACGTATGGCGGCAATAGCCAACAGTCGTGGCAGCAAATCGCCCCCGAACACGTCGCACGGATGTACCAACCAGGCGTCATACCGCTTCGACCGCTCACCCTCGGCGACATCTTCGGCGGTTCCATCAGCACCATCCGCCGCAATCCCGAGGCCACGATCGGGATGGCCGTCATCGTCCTAGGTGCGTTCCTCGTGCCGTCGTTGCTCATCTCATTCGGCATCTCGCTCATCCCCGGCCTTGACCCAGACATCTCGCTGGTCATTTCCTCCCTGGTGCCGTCTCTTGTTGCGATCTTCCCCACCCTGGTGCTCACGGGGTTCATTTTGTATGTCGTCAGCGAGGCGGCGCTAGGAGAAAAAGTCGGCTTGGGTCAGACCTGGCGCGCCGTGCGGGGGCGCATTCCCGCACTCATAGGCGTATCTATCCTGACTTCGATCATCACGGTCGTAGCGGTGAGCCTCGGCTTAGTCCTGCTCTTTGTCGCCATCGCAGTGGGCGAGACGGTCGTGATTGTCCTGGGTGTCGTCGCGCTCTTTGCCAGTATCCTGCTGGCCATTTGGCTCGGTGTCCGACTGATCTTGTCCTCAGCCCCCGTTGTCCTGGAGAAAGCTGGCCCCCTTCGCGCGCTGGGCCGTTCCTGGGCACTGAGCACCGGAACGCAATTCTGGCGCCTCCTCGGGATCACCGTTCTCGCGGCGATCCTGGCCTACGTGATCAGTTTGGTGCTCGGCACGCCCTTGAATCTCCTGTTTGGCTTCCTTCCGGCCTTATTCATCGAGAGTGAGTCCAGTCAGTTCATGGTGGCCATCTTCGGTCAGCACCTATCCCAATTCCTGGTCGGATTACTTGTTACTCCCTTCACCGCCGGCGTGACAGCACTTCTCTACTTGGACCAGCGCATCCGCCGCGAGGCACTAGACATCGGAATGCAACAGGCGGCCACCCAGCGCACTGCGGATCGCTCCCAGCCGTGATCTCGGCTCTTAACGACCCCGACGCGGACGGCGCAAGAGAACTGTTGCAACGAGAGTTATCCAAACCTGAATACAACGCGCCCGACAACTGGATCCAACGCATTGCCGATTGGGTGTTTGAACAATTGGACAGTTTGCTCAATGTCGTGCCTGGTTCGGGGTGGCTCTCCGGCCTGCTCATCCTTCTTGTGCTCGCAATCGTGATCATGGCCATCGTTTTCGCCACTCGGCACCGTCTTCGTGACAAGACCCTGCGTAGCACTATTGCTAACGCCGTGCTTGACGACGCCAACCTCACGGCTGCTAACTACCGCGCCAGAGCACGACAGGCGGCGGAGGCCGGGGATTGGGACGGCTGCTTGCTCGATTCCTATCGCGCTTTGACAGCGTCCGCAGGCGAGCGCACCTTGCTCGACGATGTGCCCACCAGAACGGCCCACGAAGTAGCCGACCGACTAGCGCTCGCCTTCGCCGAGCGTGCTGAGGACCTCCGTTGGTCTGCCGATGCGTTTGACCGAGTGCGCTACGGGGAGATGTCCTGCGGGAAAGCCGAAGCCGAACGCGTTCGAGACCTAGAGCGAAGCATTGATCGCACCAAGCCCGTCGCCGCGTGGAGCAGGGTATGAGCGTTACCAGCACAGGCGCTACGAGCATCACCGCTACCGCCGCACCAGGGTCCACCGCGACCCCGGCAGCGTCACATCCCGCCCGCAGGTGGGTCCTGTGGATATCTGTGGTGCTTGTCCTGATGCTGATCGTCACGTTCATCGCTGGCAGGTCGGGGGCCAGCGGCGCTGCGCTGGACCCCAACAACCCAGGCCCTGATGGTATGCAGGCGCTCGCCCAAGTCCTTGGCGATCAGGGAGTTGGCGTGCAGGTTGTCCGGGGTGTGAGCAACCTGCCCGATGGATCAGCTAACGGCGCCACGGTTATGGTGTCCACCACCAATCTCCTGTCGAAAGATTCCGGCGAAGACCTTCTCAACTACGTCAACGACGCGAGTTCCTTCGTGATCCTGTCGCCAGCAGACAACCTGCACGAGGTGTTCGATATCGACGTCGATGTCAACGTCCTCAACACGCCCACTGCGATGTCTCCAGAGTGCGAGAACACGCTGTGGGATGCCAGGGATCAAGTCACCAACGGGGACACACTGCTCGAGGTGGACAGCACTATCGGCCCCGATGAAGTCACCATCTGCCTTCCTCCTTCACCCGGCTACAACACCGGCGGTGCCCGCTCCGGTTACCTCGTCGAGGTAGATCGAGAGGGCATAGATCAAGACGGCATAGATCCAAACCGCGCGGCATCGACTACCCTCGCGGGCGTCGGCTCATCGCTGACCAACGCCAACATCCTTGATCAGGCCAACGCCGCCACAGGGCTGCGACTGCTAGGCAGCAGCGACCGGTTGATCTGGGTGATCCCGAGCATCCGAGACGCAGGGGAACTCTCGCCGACCGGCCTGTTCGACGTGCTTCCTGCGCCGATGCTGCCCTCGATCGTGCTCCTGCTCTTGGCGCTCGGCGTGTGGGCCTTAGTCCGGGGACGACGACTTGGCCCAGTGACCACCGAGCCGCTGCCGGTGATCATCCACGCCATCGAGACCACCACGAGCCGGGGCCGCCTCTATCGCGAGGCACGAGATCGGCCGCGAGCCATGGCGTCTTTGCAGTTGGCCACCCGCCAACGGCTAGCCTCACGTCTGGGTTTAGCCCTCGGAGCCAACCCCGAGCAGGTGGTGACCGCCGTCGCCGCAGCTACCGGTCGGCATACCGGCGAGATCAACCGACTCCTGGTCGACACCAACGTCGACGACGATGACACGTTCGTGCAGATCGCCCGTGATCTGCGCTCGCTCGAAGAAGGGATCCCCAGCACATGACCACATCCGAGAGTGACACCCACCCGGAGGCGGCTCGCGAAGCTCTCAACCGCGTGCGCGCCGAGGTCGGCAAGGCTGTCGTCGGTCAAGACGCCGCCGTGACGGGGCTCATCGTCGCGCTGCTGGCCCGTGGGCACATCCTGCTCGAAGGTGTGCCAGGAGTGGCCAAAACCCTGATGGTGCGCACCCTCGCCGCAGCCTTGAACATCGAGACGTCGCGGGTGCAGTTCACCCCCGACCTGATGCCTGGTGACGTCACCGGCTCGCTGGTCTACGACACCAAGACCAGCGATTTTGAGTTCCGCCCTGGCCCGGTGTTCACCAACTTGCTGCTGGCCGACGAGATCAACCGCACGCCGCCCAAGACTCAATCCGCCTTGCTCGAGGCGATGGAGGAGCGTCAGGTCACCGTTGACGGCAAGGCCCGTCTGCTCGATGACCCCTTCCTCGTCGCAGCCACGCAGAATCCCGTCGAGTATGAGGGCACCTACCCGCTCCCGGAGGCTCAGCTCGACCGGTTCTTACTCAAAGTCGTGCTACCCGTGCCGTCGCGCACCGACGAGATCGAGGTGCTGAGTCGCCACGCGGGAGGCTTCGATCCCCGTGACCTCGCCGGTGCCGGGGTCAGCGCGGTGGCCGGGCCCGACGACCTCAAAGCCGGCTCCGCAGCAGTCCGCCAGGTAGAGGTCACCCCCGCCGTGATGGGCTACATCGTGGACATCGCCCGCGCCACCCGATCCTCCCCGTCGCTGCAACTGGGGGTCAGCCCCCGAGGCGCCACCGCGCTGATGGCGACCTCGCGGGCCTGGGCCTGGCTCAATGGCCGTTCGTTTGTCACCCCCGACGACGTCAAAGCCCTTGCCCCTGGCACCCTGACGCACCGACTGTCGATGCGCGCGGAAGCCGAACTCGAAGGTGTTTCGGTGCGCTCGGTCTTGGATAGTGCCCTGAACTCCGTGTCTGTCCCTCGCTAGGCCGCCGAGATGGTGATCCGTTGGCCAGCTACGGTTCTGATGCTGCTGGGGCTGCTGCCTATTGCGATCTGGCCGACCTTGCAGACGGTGCTGTGGTGGCTGCTCATCGTCTCGCTTCTCGTTGCCGCCGATATCGCGCTGGCACCATCAACCACAGCTCTCACGATTGAGCGCGAAGCCACCGAAGCCAGCAAGGTCAGCGTCGCCAGCGACGCGACCGGGCGGAGCACCATGTCGGTCCGTCTCGGCGAAAGCACAACCACCTCGTTACTCGTGGCCAACCCGACCAAGCGCACCGTTCGAGGCCACCTTCGTGACGCGTGGATGCCGTCAGCCGGGGCGAGCGGCAATCGGCACGTGTTGAAGGTGCCGAGCGGCGAGCGCCGCCGATTCGCCACCACGCTGCTGCCTACCAGACGCGGCGACCGTCCCGCCGACAAAGTCACCATCCGCAGTCACGGACCGCTGCAGCTGGCCGCCCGTCAGAGCTCGCGGTCGGTGCCCGGCGCGGTGCGCGCCCTGCCGCCGTTTCGATCCCGCAAACACTTGCCCTCCCGGTTAGCACGACTGCGCCAACTCGATGGCCGCTCTGCGGTGCGTACCCGTGGTCAGGGCACCGAGTTCGATTCGCTACGCGACTACGTCGAGGGCGATGACGTACGCAGCATCGACTGGCGCGCCACGGCCCGCCGACAGTCCGTGGTCGTGCGCACCTGGCAACCCGAGCGCGACCGGCGCGTCATCATCGTGCTCGACACCTCCCGCACGAGCGCCGCCCGGGTCGGCGACGAGCCCCGGTTGGACGCTGCCATGGACGCCTCACTGCTCCTAGCGGCGCTGGCCTCACGCGCCGGGGATCGCATCGACCTCATCGCCGGCGACCGGCGCATCCGAGGCCGGGTGCGCCCCAACCCCGCCAGCCCCGCACTGCTGAACTCCATCGTCACCATGTTGGCCCCGATTGAGCCGGTGCTCCTCGAAGCCGACTGGTCGATGCTGTCCGGTGCGATCAACAACACCAGCCGCCGGCGAGCGCTCGTGGTGCTGCTGACCTCGCTCGACCCCGCCGCCCTCGAAGAAGGCTTGCTGCCGGTGATCGGCTCGCTGACGGCATACCACCAAGTCGTCCTGGCCTCCGTGGCGGACCCAGCCCTGCAGGAGATGGCGACGGACCTCGACTCGTTGTCAGCCGTGTATGGCGCGGCGGCAGCCGAACGCACCGCCTCACTGCGTCGTCGCACTGCTGCGGCGTTGGAGCGCCTCGGGGTCCACGTGCTCGATGCCGACCCCGACCACCTGCCGGCGGCGTTGGCCGATCACTACCTCGCGTTAAAGGCTCGGGGGCTGTTGTAACTCAGGTCGCAGTCGGGGCCTGCGCCGACAGCATCGAATCTTCCACGTCACCCGTGCGACCGCGTTCGACGGCCCACCGTCCCAGAGTGAAGACGTACCCCAAGAACAGTGCCAACGCAACGACTCCAATAGCGACTCGCGCCCAGGTAGGCAGCGGCGACGGCGTCACGAACGCCTCGATAAGACCAGAAATCAACAGCACCACAATCAACCCCAAACTCACCCCGGCGGCGGTCCGCCCCTCTTGGGCCAGCGACGACAGGCGGGTGCGCGGCCCCGGTTCGATCCACGACCAACACAACTTCAAGCCCACCCCGGCCGCGACGAAGATAGCCGTGAGTTCCAGTAGCCCGTGCGGGGTGATGAGGCCCCAGAAAAGGGCTCCCTGGCCTTGCGAGTGCATCAACGAGCCGACGATCGCGACGTTAGTGATGTTCTGCCACAACACCCACAGGACCGGCAAGCCGAGCACCCCGAAGGCAAGGCACTGCGCCGCAACCCACGCATTGTTGACCCACACCTGAGTCGCAAAACTGCTCGCCGGCCCCGACGAGTAGTAACTCTCAAAGTCGCTATTGACGAGTTGTTGGATTTCCGCCGTAGAGATCAGCGTGTTTTCTAAGACCGGGTTCTGCACCAACCATGCCCCCACGGCCAGCCCGATCACGACATTGACCACGGCGGTGATCCCCCACCACCACCGCAAGCGGTAGAGCGCCGCAGGGAAGTCCTCGACGAAGAAGCGACCGATATTGGCCCAACCCAACGTCCGGGTGCTGCTGGAGCGCACCCTGGCGCGCGTCAGCAGCAGCGAAAGGTAGCTCACCAACGCCGGGTCGGGGGCTGTCGAGCGAACCACCGACAGGTCGGTGGCGGTTCGGCCGTATTCGTCTAACAGTTCGTCGGCTTGGGCACCGGTCAGTCGCCGCGACTTCGACAGGGCGGCCAAGCGGGTCCAGGCCCCCTGGCGGCGGGCGATCAGAGCGTCAACGTCCACCCGAGCACTCTAGACTGCCCCCATCATGGCCAGCACAGGAATCATGGACACCCAGGGCTTCGTCACTCCCGAGGCTGTCGAGTTGGACCTGCCCGCAGCCAGCGTCGGGCTGCGGATCTGTTCCGCGCTGATCGACCTGGCGATCATCCTGGCCTTACTCCTCGTCGGGTTCTGGCTTGTCGGCACCAGCGCCTTCGTGGCGGACGTCGCGCTGCTGCAGGCGCTGATCATCGTCGCCCTAGTCGGGGCGATCGTTGCTGTGCCGGTGACCCAAGAGACGATCTTTCGTGGCCGCACCGTGGGCAAGATGGCGCTCGGATTGCGCACCGTCCGCGACGACGCCGGGCCCATTGGCTTCCGGCACGCGTTTATCCGGGGCTTGCTGACCTTCGTCGAGGTATGGCTGAGCCTCGGTGTCATCGCGCTCGTGGTCTCGATCGCTAACGCGAAGGGCAAACGCCTCGGCGACTACCTGGCCGGCACCTACGTGGTCCGCGACCGCATCAAACTGAACCTCGCGCCTGCCCCGCAGGCCGATCCGCTGCTCGAAGATTGGGCTCGCCGCTCGGACCTGGCCGGGCTGCCCGATGCGCTCACGGTGGCGGTGCGTCAACTCTTGTCGAGGTCGGCCACCATGGCCCCCGAGAGTTTCGCCCGGATGAGCAAGCAGTTGTATAGCAACGTCATGGAGCACGTCTCGCCGCCACCGCCGGCCGGGGCGCCGCCGCTGGCCGTGATGGCAACCGTGCTCGCCGAGCGCCGCCGTAGGGACGTCGTGCGCATCGGTCGCCACGACCGCGTCCGCGCCCATGCGCTCGGCCCGGACCCCCTGGCTACGACGACCCCGCCCGCAACGCCCTAGCCCAGCGCAGCCGTGTATCCCGGCAGGATCAGCGTGTTGATCAGCGCACGCCGCTGGTCGTACGGCAAGAACGCCGATCTCATCGCGTCAACCGTGACCCGTCGCAGGTCATGCACCTCCCAGCCCGCTTCGTCGACGAGCAACTTCATCTCCCGGGTCATGGTCGTGCCGCCCATCAACCGGTTGTCGGTGTTGACGGTGATCCGGAAACGCAGCCGCGCCAACAACGTGATCGGGTGCTCGGCGATGCTTTCCGCCGCCCCGGTCTGCAGGTTGCTGCTGGGGCACATCTCCAACGGGATCCGCCGATCTCGCACGTATGCCGCGAGCGGGCCGAGGTCGACCGCCGCGACATCTTCGTTGCTCCAGGAGGCGTACTCGGGATTGACAGTGGACACCGCAGCACCGGCCAGGCTCAGGTCATCGACGATCCGGACGCCGTGGCCGAGGCGCTCGGTGCCGCAGTACTGAATGGCCTCCCAAATGCTGGGCAGGCCGAAGGCTTCACCAGCGTGGATGGTGAAGTGCGCGTTCTCGCGGCGGAGGTACTCGAAAGCGTCGAGGTGACGGGTGGGCGGAAACCCCGCTTCGGCACCGGCGATATCGAAGCCGGCGACCCCGTTGTCTCGGTGTCGCACCGTGAGTTCGGCGATCTCACTCGCGCGGTTCGCGTGGCGCATGGCACCCAACAGCGAGCGAGCCACGATGGTGTGCCCCTGCTGCGCCGCCTCGTCCACACCGGCATTGATGCCGTCGGTCACCGCAGTCACGACCTGGTCGAGGTCGAGGCCAGCGGTGAGGTGCTGCTCTGGGGCGTACCGGATCTCGGCGTAAACGACTCCGTCGCCCGCGAGGTCGAGCACGCACTCCCGGGCCACGCGGTGCAGGGCCTGCTCGGTCTGCATCAGGGCTGTGGTGTGAGAGAACGTCTCAAGGTAGCGGACCAGCGACCCGGAGTTCGCGCTATCTCGGAACCACTGACCGAGCGAGGCCGCGTCGTCCGCGGGCAGGTCGGCATACCCCTGCTGCTCGGCGAGGTCCAGCATGGTCTGCGGCCTGAGCCCGCCGTCGAGGTGGTCGTGCAGCACAACTTTGGGCAGCGTGCGTATGGCGTCAGTCATCACGGTGACAATCCTCCAGGTCGAAAGCGGGGATGCAAATTGCAAGGTACTCGGCGCCTTCATCGCCAGCGGCATAGCGTACCCACTGCCCCGACCGGGACAGCGCCGCCTGCCCCGCCTCGACGGTCAACGAGCCGTGCTGGTGCGAAATATCGACGGTGCCGGCGATGACGTAGGTGACCTCGTCGAACTCGGGCGCTTGGCCCGGCTCGCTCCACCCCGGCTCCGCCCGGTTGTGGGCAATGGAGACGTTGGTGTGCCCGCTGCTGATCCGGCCAACGAACTCGTGGATGTCCTTGTCATCGGACAGCGGGAACGGGGTTGCCTGCAAAATTTCGGCCATCGGTGCAGTCTAGGGTTGCCCCATGACACACCGCATTGACGCCGGGACGACCCTGTCCGTTCAAGACATCGCTGACCTGATCGACCACGCTCTCCTTAAGCCTGACCTGACGCCCGCCAGCGTCCAAGCCAGCATCAAAGAACTGGCCGCCCAACGCGTCTGGTCGGTGTGCGTGCGACCCAGCGACGTCGCGCTCGCAGCGACCACCATCGCCGAGGTCGAGGATTCGCCCACCCGCGTATGCACCGTGATCGGCTTCCCGCACGGCACGACAAGCACCGCCGCCAAGGTGGCTGAGGCGAAGCAGGCGCTCGCCGACGGTGCCACCGAGTTGGACATGGTGCTCAACATAGGCCGCCTCATCGGCGGGCAGCAGGACGACGTCGAAGCCGACATTGCTGCCGTCGTGCAGGTCGGCCACGATGCTGGCGCGCTGGTGAAGGTGATCTTCGAGACCACACTGCTCGACGACAAGCAGAAGGTAGCGGCGTGCGAGGCAAGCGAATCAGCGGGCGCGGACTTTGTGAAGACGAGCACCGGGTTCGCCGGGGGCGGTGCCACCATCGCCGACGTGACCTTGATGCGCAAGCATTGCGGCAAACAGGTGCAGGTCAAAGCGTCTGGAGGCGTGCGCGACATCGATGCGGCCCTGGCGATGGTGGCCCAAGGCGTGACCCGCCTCGGCACCTCCAGCACGCAAGCCATCCTGGCGGGGGCAGCCGAGCGCGACGAAGCCGGGACGCTCATGGTGCCTGAGGCCACCCAGGCCGATGATGACCAGCCCAGCGGTTCGCGCTACCCCGTCAGTGACACGTACTAAGGCTCGACCCTTACTGACCCGCCTCAGAGCGCACGTGCGCGCGCTCTTTTCTGCTGGACCACTCCAGACCGAACTCACCGTCGATGTAGATCACAGCGGCACAGGTGATCACTACCGAGATGAGGTAGGTCACCGCAATCCATTCGGGTATGCCCTCAAGCATCGAGACCTAGCGACGAGCCGACCATCAGTCCGGTGCACACCACCACAACGGTCGTGTAGAGGTCTGACATAGCGGGTCCTATCGAGAGGCAATGCGATCCAAGATGACCGTGCGTTCATAGTCGGCTGAGTCCTCAGCATCGGCTATTGCCCACGCGCCGTCAAGGGCTTGCCGCGCGCGGTCGAATCGCTCGGGAGTGTCCGTATGCAGAGTGAGCACCTTCTGGCCCTTGCGCATCGCGTCTCCGGGCTTAGCGTGGATCGTGACGCCGGCGGCAGCCTGCACACTGTCTTCCTTGCGGGCGCGGCCCGCCCCAAGCCGCCAGGCGGCCACCCCGACCGAGAGTGCATCGAGGGAGCTCAGCACCCCATCGGCATCGGCCGTGATCTCTTGGGTCTCCTTAGCTGCGGGCATCGGGGCATCCGGATCGCCACCTTGGGCCTCGATCATCGAGCGCCACGTGTCCATCGCCCGGCCATCGGCGAGCGCCTCGGCGGGGTCGATGTCGCCGTACCGCTCCCCCGCCCCGGCCAGCATCTCGCGGGCCAGCGCCACGGTCAGCTCAACGACATCCTTCGGGCCGCCGCCGGCCAACACCTCCACACTCTCGGCCACCTCGAGGCCGTTTCCCGCCGTCAACCCCAATGGTGTCTCCATATCGGTCAGTAGCGCCACCGTGTGCACCCCGGCTTCGGTGCCCAGATCGACCATCGTGTCGGCCAACTCGCGGGCTGCAGCCAGATCCTTCATAAAGGCACCCGAACCCACCTTGACGTCGAGCACCAACGTCCCCGTGCCCTCGGCGATCTTCTTCGACATGATCGACGAGGCGATCAGCGGGATCGCCTCGACCGTCCCGGTGACATCACGCAACGCGTACAACCGTTTGTCGGCCGGAGCGAGCCCGGAACCAGCCGCACAGATGACTGCCCCGACCTTTTCGAGTTGTTGCCTCATTTCGGCGTTGCTGAGCGAGGCACACCACCCGGGGATGGCTTCGAGTTTGTCCAGCGTGCCGCCGGTGTGACCGAGCCCGCGACCCGATAACTGCGGCACAGCCACGCCACAGGCTGCCACCAAAGGTGCCAGCGGCAACGTGATCTTGTCCCCCACGCCACCCGTCGAGTGCTTGTCGGCGGTGGGACGGGACAGACCGGTAAAGTCCAGGCGCTCCCCCGAAGCGATCATCGCGGCCGTCCAGTCGGCAATCTCACGTCGCCCCATCCCGTTGAGCAAAATGGCCATCGCCAGCGCGGCCATCTGCTCGTCGGCGACGGCCTCGCGGGTGTAGGCGTCGATCACCCACGCGATCTGGGCGCTATCTAGCTCGTGCCCGTCGCGCTTGGTCATGATGATGTCAACAGCGTCAAAGTTCTCGCTCAACTGGGGCCTCCGTGGTGAATGTGGCATCGTGACCGGCGTGAATCTTGCCGCCGCCATGGCCCTCATCGTGCCACCCGTCAACGAGTTCAAGCGGCAGTCGCTGCGCCGCGCCGACGGGGAGACTTCCATGTTCCCCACCTTGGTGGTGCTGCGAGACGACCGCGTCGTTGCCACCATCATTACTGCCAAGGTCGCGGCGACCGTTGCGTGCGCGCACACCGTAGCCGTGGGATTGGCCCCACACATGCTGGCGCTAGCCGCTCAGGTCACCCTTCCCGACGGCTCCAAGGGAATCGCCTACACCAGCATGACCAGCGAGCACCAGGCTGCGCTGGCCGTTCAGCCCTACGTCCTCACCGACGACGGCATCACCTTCGGCATACCCGAACGCGGCGATCCCGAAGACCACACGATCATGGACGAGTTGGCCAAGGCGATGAACCACGCGCCGATCGATGCCTCCAGCGTCAGCGCCAAGAGTTCTGAACCGGACGCCGAAACCGAGATCATCACGCCCGAGCGCGGACGCCTGGTCTTGGACGCGAGCACCTGCACATCACTGCACAACTCGGTCAAGGGCATCGCTGGCACCGTGCTGTTTGTGGCCAAGTCACCGGAGCACGCCCAGGCCTTGGTCGACCACGGTATGCCGACTAATCTGCTCATCGGGCCTACGCCATCAGATTCCTCGAACCCCGCGTTGTAGCGGTCGGCGCAACGTGAATTAGTTCTGGGCTAGGTCATCTGGCCCGAAGGCTAGCGGCAACACGGCCTCCATCGCTAGCGGCCCCTGCGGGGTCATCAGCACACATTCGGGGCCGGCATGCTCGGCGATCAACTGTCGACACCGACCGCACGGCATGATCACGGCCCCGGAGCCATCGACGCACACGACTGCCGTCAGCGCTCCGCCGCCGGTGTCGATGAGTTGCGAGACCATCGAGCACTCCGCGCACAGCGTCAGCCCGTAGCTCGCGTTCTCGACGTTGGCGCCGTGCACCACCCGGCCGTCGTCAACGGCTCCGGCCGCGCCGACGGGATAGCCCGAATACGGCGCATAGGCCCTCGACATCGCCTCGCTCGCTCGTGCCATCAGCGCTTCCCAGTCAGGCCCGGTCGTATCGCTCACGCTCATCATCATGTCGTTCCTTCAGCTCTTGGTGTATGCCGTGCCCTCAGCGGCCGGTGGGCGCACCCGGCCCACGAGGCCGGCGACGGCGAAAATGGTGATCAGATACGGCAGCATCAGCAGCAACTCCGACGGCACGCCGCTGCCGATGGTGGAGATGACGTTGCCGAGGTTCTTGGAGAAGCCGAACAACAACGCCGCCAGCACCGCCAACTTAGGATTCCACTTGCCGAGGATCATCGCGGCGAGGGCGATATACCCCTGACCGGCTGACATCTCGCGGCCAAAGGCCAACCCCGAGCCGATGGTGAAGAAGGCACCGCCGAGTCCAGCGATGGCACCACCGAGGATGGTGTTCCACACGCGGCGCACGTTGACCTTGATGCCGACGGTGTCCGCCGCCCGGGGGTGTTCGCCGACCGCACGAGTCCGCAAGCCCCAGCGACTACGGAACAGCATGAACTGCAACGCGATCACCAAGATGTACATGAGGTAGACCAGGATGGTCTGCTGGAACAGGACCGGCCCGATGACCGGAATCTGCGACAAGAGCGGCAGGTCGATAGTAGGCAAGGCGGGTGGGCTGTTCCAGGTGGCCTTCCCGTCTTTGAGCACGGTGCTGAACAAGAACCCGGTCAACCCGATGATCAGCGTATTGAGCACGACTCCCACGATGATCTGGTTCACCCGGAACGACACCGAGAACCACGCCAACAGTGCCCCTACCGCCGCGCCCGCGATCGGGGCCGCGATGAGACCGGCATACCCGCTCGCGAGTTGGGAGGCGATAACGGCTGCCGCAAACGCCCCGAAGAGAAGCTGGCCCTCGATAGCGATGTTGATGATGCCGGATCGTTCGCAGACGACGCCAGACATCGCACCGAAGATCAGCGGCACCGACAGCGCCAGCGCCCCAGCGAGCAACGACGTAATGGGGATAACGGAGGCCTTGTCTGCCCCAACCCAGATGATGAAGGTGAGCACAAACGCCAGGCCGACCCCGCTGTTGAGCCACACCGAGACGACCCGGCGACGGCGGGCGGCGAAGAAGGCGAAAACGGCGGCCCCCGCCATGAACAGGAGCAGCACCCCGATGGTCGCAAAGGCAGGAACGCCGAAGGTGGGGATGTCGAACCAACTCGAGCCGGAGTCCAGCTGGAACGTCGTCTCGGTCCCGCCCTCCGTGCGGGACAGGAAGAACCCAGCGAGCAGCGCGGCCACGACGTACATGATCGGGGCGCGATATCCGATGCGCTTCACGACCTGATCGTCGGCCTCGGTTTGCCCGGTGGCGTTCGGTGCCGGGGGAACGGTGTCGACGCTCATGCCGCAGCCTCCTTCGCCTTCGCCTGTGCCGGTTTGCGTCGTTGTCGGTCAGGATCTGGCAGTCGGAAGATCGCTCGGATCAGCGGGGGCGCCGCGATCAGCAGCACGATGATCGACTGCACGACCACGATGATGTCGATCGGGGTCGGAGTCTCGGCTTGCATCAAGAACCCACCGGACTTCAACGCTCCGAAGAGCAAGCCGGCGAGCAGCGTGCCCACGGGTTTTGAGCGACCGAGCAACGCGACGGTGATGGCATCGAAGCCGTAGGTTGCGGCCACGCCAGCGGTCAGCGATCCCTCGGTCCCGAGCACCTGAGCGGTGGCAGCTAGACCCGCCAGCGCGCCGGCTATCACCATCGTGATGACGGTGATCGTGCCGACCGACATACCCGCAGTGCGGGCGGCGTGCGGGTTGGCGCCTGCGGCTCGCAGCTCAAAACCGATGGTTGAGCGTTCCAGCAACCACCAGACCACAGCCGTCGCGAGCAACGCCACGATGAAGCCCCAGTGCAGCCGGAAGGCGTTCTCTGGCACGAGCCAGTCCGGGATCAGCAGCGGATAGGTTGCGTTCTCCGCGATGGCCGGGCTGCGCTGACCCGAACGGCCGGGGTTAAAGACCGGCTGCTTCAGGGTGTAGCTAATCGTGTAGACCGCGATGTAGTTCAACATGATCGTGACGATCACCTCGTTGGCCCCAAAGCGAGCTTTGAGCGCACCGGGGATGGCGCCCCACACCGCGCCTCCGATCGCACCACCGAGGATGGCCAACAGCAGGTGCAGGCCGACCGGCAGGTCCCAAGCAAAGCCGATGTAGGACGCAAAGATCGCGCCGATGATGATCTGACCCTGCGCGCCGATGTTGAACAGGCCCGCCCTAAACGCAACCGCAATGCCCAGGCCCGCCAAGATCAGCGGGGTGGCAAAGACCATCGAGTTCGTCAGCGGCCTGATCTGGGCGGCGAAGGTGTCTCGCTGCCAGTCAAAGATGGCACCGCGGAACAGCGCGCTGTATGCCGCACGCACGGCTTCGAAGACCTCGCCCAGCATGTCACCGGGACGGGAAAAGAAGTAGCTCGACGACGCCCGGACGTCCGCGTCAGCGAAAGCGATCAAGAAGCCGCCGATGACCAACGAAAGCACGATCGCCAAGAACGAAATGGCGGCGTTGCCCGTAGCAATCGCGCGCAGGGTAGCCCCATAGTCGCGCTCCGGCGCGGGTTCGCTCCCGTTGGCTGCCGGTGACGTTGTAGATGTGCTGCTCATGCGCCTGCCTCCGTCTTCGGCGTGCCGTTTGCAGCACTGCGTCGCGCTTCGGCTAACGGCACGCCGGCCATCATCAAACCCAACACGTCCCGGCTAATTCCGTCGGCCGACTCCGTTGCGTCGACGACACCCACCACCTTGCCGCGGTACATCACCGCGACCCGATCGGCCAGGGCGAGCACCTCGTCCAACTCGGTCGAGACGATCATGACCGGGGTCCCGTTGTCCCGTTCGTGCACGATCCGCTGGTGCACGAACTCGATCGAGCCCACGTCCAAACCGCGGGTGGGTTGGGAGGCAATGAGCAACTTCAGCGGCCTCGACAACTCCCGGGCCAACACCACCTTTTGTGCGTTACCACCGGACAACGTGGAGATCGGATCGCTGGTCGCGGTGTAGCGCACGTCGAATTCTTCGGTGCGAACGTCGGCGTTGTCGCGTACCGCCACGGGGCTCATCGACACCCCCTTGGCGAACGGGGCTGTGTTGTAGAGGTCCAAGATCAGGTTCTCGGCAATGGAAAGCGGAGCCACCACTCCATCGGTGGAGCGATCCTCGGGGACAAACCCGATGCCCGCGCGCAGCCGCTGCCGCACCCCGAGCGATTCCAGGTTCTGTCCGTCGAGGGTGATGCTGCCGGCATCGATCTCTTGCAAACCGACGATGGCCTCGGCCAACTCGGTCTGGCCGTTGCCCTGCACGCCCGCCACGCACAGAATCTCGCCGCGTCGCACGTCCAGGCTGAGGTGATCGATCAGCGGAACCCCGGTCGGGCCCAACACGCTGATGTTTGTCAGCGCCAAGGCCACTTCCCCGGGGTCGGCCGGGCCTTTGTCGATGGACAGGGTGACGGCGCGCCCCACCATCAGCGACGCCAACTCCGTTTCGGTCGAGTCCGGTTTGGCGTGCCCGACCACCGCGCCGCGGCGAATCACGGTGATCCGATCGGCGATCGCTCGGACCTCGCGCAATTTATGGGTGATGAAGACGATCGACGTGCCAGCGGCCTTGAGTTCACCCATGATCGAGATCAGTTCGTCGGTTTCGCCCGGCGTCAGCACTGCCGTCGGCTCGTCGAGGATGAGCACCTTCGCGTCCCGCGAGAGTGCCTTAATGATCTCGACCCGCTGTTGCACGCCCACCGGCAGATCTTCAATCAGCGCGTCAGGGTCGACGTGGAAGCCAAAACGCTCGCTGATCTCACGCACCCGTTCCCGCGCCTGCGCCAGGTTCAGCACGCCGGTGGCGTTCGTCGGCTCGAAGCCGAGCGCCACCGACTCCGCCACCGTAAAGACAGGGATAAGCATGAAGTGTTGGTGCACCATCCCAATGCCTGCCGCGACCGCGTCGCCAGGCCCGTCGAAGTCCACCGCGACGTCGTCGAGCAAGATCTGCCCCTCATTCGGCTCGTACAAGCCGTAGAGAACGTTCATTAGCGTGCTCTTGCCCGCACCGTTCTCGCCAAGCAAGGCGTGAATCTCTCCCGGCTCGATGGTGAGGTCGATGGAATCGTTAGCAACCAGCGATCCAAATCGCTTGGTGATCCCGCGCAGTTCAAGTTTCACAAGCAGCCTTCCTTGGGGCGTTAAAGAGATAGTGGCCCGGCCCTTGGGGCCGGGCCACTATCTCTGACTGCGTGGTGCCACGCAGGTCAGATCACGGGGAGTTAGGCGACTCAATCGTCAACGAACCGTCAATGATCTGCTGCTTGTATTCGTCGATCTTGGTGGTCAACTCAGCTGGTACGTCAGCCTCGAAGTCGTGGTACGGGGCCAGCCCCACTCCATCGTTCTCCAGGTCGCCGACGAAGGGCTCGTTGGAGAAGCCCTCGTTGACCGTTGTGGCGATCGTTTCGCTGACGGCCGGGCCGATCTGCTTCAAGACCGAGGTCAAGATGACCTCGCCACTGTCGGTCGTCTCGTAGCCGTCGGAGTCAACCCAGATGATCTTCGTGCCCTCGGTGTCCTTGGCTGCAGCGATCGCACCCAAGCCCACGGGACCGGCCACGGGCATGATGACGTCGGCACCCTGAGCGATGAACTGGTCGGTCAAAGTCTGGCCGGCAGCCTGATTGTCGAAGTCGCCGGAGAAGGAGCCGCTCTGGGCTTCCTTGTCCCAACCCAGGACCTGAACGGGGTCTTCGCCCGGGTTGTCCTCGTTGAACTTGGCGACACCGTCGGCATACCCGTCCATGAAGATCGCAACCGAGGGGATCTGGATGCCGCCGAACGTGGCCACCGTTCCGCTTTCGCTCATGCCCGCAGCGAGATAACCAGCGAGGAAACTGGCCTCTGCAGTGTTGAACAGGATCGGCTTACCGTTCTCCGGAGGCGTGTCGCCGAAGCCCGCGTCAATGAGCGCAAAGTTGGTGTCCGCGTTGTCCGCTGCAGCGGTGCCGATGGCCTCAGCGAGCAGGAAGCCAACGCCGATGGTCAGGTCGCAGCCCTGGGAGATCAACGTCGTGACGTTGGGCGCGTAGTCGGCATCCGAGGTCGACTCGACCAAGGTGGTCTCGACACCCAACTCCGATTCTGCGGATTCCATGCCTTCGCCACCGGACTGGTTGAACGACTGGTCGTCGAACCCACCAGCGTCGGAGACCATGCAGGCCTGGAAGTCTTCGGCACCCGCGACCGGAGCGCCGCTGGAGGCACCGGCTTCGTCGGGCGCGCTTCCTGCCGTTGATTCTTCTTCGGGGGCATCTCCGCAAGCGGCGAGCACGAGGGTGGCAGCGGCTGAGACAGCCGCGAGTTTAAGAACCTGACGCACAGGTTTCTCCTTCTCCTACGAGGGCTAAGTGGCTAGCTGCGCCGCACGAGTGAGCGCACCATGGCGGCGATGCTACCTGCGCTGCGACCGACTAGATCGCCATCGAGGGCTGATGACCCCAAACGTGACGCAATGGTGACCTGTTCTTGTCCCTGCACTGCCGCCTGAACCCAGCGTGTGCTAACTCAACGCGACGGCGGCCAGCAGTTTGGCTGCGTGCATCAAGGCCTCGTCGTCGACGACGAGATCGCCCTGGTGCAACTCGTACGTCGGCCCGCCCGGCGTCCGGGTGCCCAACCTGGCCATGGCCCCGGGAACCTGCAGCAGGTACCAACCCAGGTCTTCGCCGCCCAGGGATTGAGCGGTGGGAACGGGCGCATGGGGTCCGATGACGCGGCGTGCGGCCGCAGCGAACACCTCGACGGCACCCCGGTCGTTGTCTACCGGCGGCACGCCTTTGACGTGGCGCACGGTCGCGTGGACACCGTAGGGACGCACCACCGCGTGCACGATCTCTTCGATCAAACCAGAAGTGTTATCCCAGGTCGCCGCGTCGAGCATGCGTAGCGTGCCCACGCACTCCCCGGAGGCAGGGATCACGTTGGGGGCCGAACCCGCTCGCACCGCGCCCCATACCAAGGCGGTGCCCGAGCGCGGGTCGAGGCGACGCGACAGAATCGCCGGCACTTCTGTGATCACCTTGCCGAGGGCAAACGTGAGGTCGGACGTCAGATGGGGACGCGAGGTGTGGCCCCCCCGTCCGGACAACGTGACTTTGATCGAGTCGGATGCGGCCGTGATCGGCCCGGACTTCAACCCGACTTCACCAACGTCAAGCGAGGGGTCGCAGTGCACGGCATACAGATAGTCGACGTCGGTCAGGGCGCCCGCGTCGATCATGGTGTGGGCTCCGCCGGGCATGGACTCTTCAGCGGGCTGGAAGAGCAAGCGAACGCCCAGACCTCGAGCCTCCAAGTCGTCCTGCATTTGCGCCAGGGCGAGCCCAGCCCCCAAGACGGCCACGGTATGCAGATCGTGGCCGCAGGCGTGCGCCACCCCAGGGTTGAGGGAGGCAAAATCTAAGCCGGTGACCTCATCGACCGGTAACGCGTCAAGGTCGGCGCGCAGCGCGATCCGGCGCACGGGATTCTGCGCGCCGACGTCGACAATGACGCCCGAGCCGGGTAGCGACGTCGTCCGCATACGGGTGTCTTGCAACGCGTTAAGAATCAGGGCCGTCGTGCGGTGCTCCTGCCAGGACAGTTCCGGGTGGCGGTGCACCTCGTGGCGCCAGGCGATAAGCGAGGCTCGCATGTCGTCGATGGCGACGCCAGAGCGCGCCACAAGGTCGTCAGTACGCGCCGGGGCAGAGGGAGATTCAGCAGTCACAAGAGGCTCGACAGATCGCAATTCACATCGGGGGAAGGTCATGGCATCTTAGCGCGATGCCCAGACAGCGCTTCCGCGCCCGTTCGCGTCCTAGAAGTTTTCCCGAGGCACGTACTGTCCCCATACCTCGCGCAACGCATCAGCCACCTCACCGCCGGTGGCGCGTTCCGCCAACGCCACCCGCATCGGGACCAAGATGTTGTCGGTGCCTTCGGCGGCCTGCTGCATCTGCTCGAGGGCATCCCGGACGGCTGCCCCGTTGCGGGTTTCGCGCAGCTCCACGAGCCGTGCGCACTGAGCAGCCTCGATCGTGGGATCCGCCTGCAACAACTCCATCGGCTCTTCGCTGGCGCTCGCAAACCTATTGAGGCCCACCACCACCCGCTCCCCCGAGTCGATAGACAGCGCGTTTTCGTAGGCCGTCTGCTCAATCTCACTCTTCTGAAAGCCCTCTTCGATGGCCCGCACGGCGCCGCCGCGATCTTCGACCGCCGCCATCAAGGCAACGATCGCTTCCTCGAGGTCGTCGGTCATCGACTCCATCACGTAGGAACCGGCAAAAGGATCGACCGTCTTGGTGACGTCGGTTTCGTAGGCCAACACCTGCTGGGTACGCAACGCCAGCCGCGCAGCCTTAGCGCTCGGCAGGGCGATGGCCTCGTCGAAAGAGTTAGTGTGCAGCGATTGGGTCCCGCCGAGCACCGCACCCAACCCCTGCAGCGCCACTCGCACCATGTTGACCTCGGGCTGTTGAGCGGTGAGTTGCACGCCAGCGGTTTGGGTGTGGAAGCGCAGCATCATCGACTTGGGGTTCTTCGCGCCGAACTCCTCGTGCATAGTGCGGGCCCAAATCCGCCTGGCCGCGCGGAACTTGGCGACTTCTTCGAGCAGGGTGGTGCGCGCCACAAAGAAAAACGACAATCGGGGGGCAAAGTCATCAACGGCCAGGCCGGCGCGCGTCGCGGTCCGCACGTACTCCATGGCGTTGGCCAACGTGAAGGCGATCTCTTGCGCAGGAGTCGCTCCCGCTTCGGCCATGTGGTACCCGGAAATCGAGATGGTGTTCCACTTCGGCATCCTGCGTGCGCACATCGCGAAGGTGTCGCTGACCAAGCGCAGTGACTCGGCGGGAGGATAAATATAGGTGCCGCGTGCGATGTACTCCTTAAGCACATCGTTTTGGATCGTGCCGGTCAGTTGGTCCGCGGCGATGCCTTCGTGCTCAGCTGCCAATTCGTACATCAGCAGCAGCGTCGAGGCTGGTGCGTTGATGGTCATCGACGTTGAGACCTGGTCCAGCGGCAACCCATCGAGCAGGACGCGCATGTCTTCGACGGAGTCGATCGCGACCCCGACCTTGCCTACTTCGCCACTGGCCAGGGCGTGATCGCTGTCGTAACCCATCTGGGTCGGTAGGTCGAAGGCCACCGACAAACCGCCGGTGCCGTTGGCGACCAACTCGTGGTAGCGAGCGTTCGACTCCTTCGCGGTGCCGAAGCCGGCGTACTGCCGCATCGTCCAGGGCCGCCCGGTGTACATCGAGGGATAGACCCCCCGCGTATAGGGGTACGCGCCCGGCTCTCCGAGCTGCTGCTCCGGATCGAAGACGCGCACGTCCTCCGCGCCATAGACGGGCTTGAGAGGCAGGCCTGACTCGGTATGCAGATCGCTCATGGGGTCAGGCTAGTGGGCGATCACGCGTTGCTAGCGCTCTTGGACTCCTCGGTCACGCTGTCCTCCACCCGGACCAGCATCATCTTGGCCACCGCCGCCATTGCCACCAATACACCCACGACGGTGATCAGACCGAACACACCGCTCCCGGTCAGCGCCAACACGACATACCCCAACAAGGCGGCGGTGGCTCCGGCGAGCGCGTAGGGCAACTGGGTAATCACGTGGACGATCACGTTGCAACTGGCTCCGGTCGAGGACAAGATCGTGGTGTCCGAGATCGGCGAGCAATGGTCCCCGAACACCGCCCCGGCCAACACGGCACCGAAGGCCGGCAACAGCAGTTCGGGCTGGTTGATGGAGTTCATGATGTCGCCCGCGATGGGCAACAGGATGCCGAAGGACCCCCACGAGGTCCCGGTCGAGAAGGCCATTGCTCCGGCCATGATGAACATCACCGGGATCAGCCACTGCGGCTCCATGTTTGCGCTCTCGACCAGCCCGCCGAGATAGTTCCCGGTGCCCAGCGCCGAGATCAGCGAGCCCAGCATCCAGGCCAACAGCAGGATATAGACGGCTGGAAGCATCGACTTGATGCCCTCGATAAGTCCGCGACCCAACGTTTGCGCCCCGAACTTGGGGTTCTCCATGGTGTACCGAAAGTAGTAGTACAACGCGGACGAGAAGCCGAGGATCGCGCCGTAGATCAAAGCCTCGGTGACATCGGTGCTGGCCATGATGTCCAGCGGTGCCCAACTGGGCTCGTCCGCGCCGGTGTACCCGGTGTAGACGATCCCCCCAAGCACGCCGATAACCAGAGCCATGAAGGGCACGATCAGCGCGCGCATGGCACCCGGTGAGTGCACGGGGAGGTCTTCGTCGAGCTCACCGGGGATGGTCAGGGAGTCATCGAACGTCTTGCCCTCCGCGACGGCCCGCATCTCTTCCGTGCGCATCGGGCCAAAGTCCAACTGCAGCGTGACGACGAGGAAGACGGTAACGATGGCTGCGATGGCGTAATAGTTCATGCTGGCCGCCGTCAGAAAGGCCTGCACTTCGCTGACCGTCAGTGCAGAGGCGGCGACGATCGGCGCCATGATGCCGATAATGCTGGCCCCCCAACTAGAAAAGGGAGCGAGTACGGCAACGGGGGCCGATGTCGAGTCGATCAGGTAGGCCAGTTTGGCCCGCGCCACGCGGTGTCGGTCGGTCACCGGCCGGGCCACCTGCCCGACGGCGAGCGCGTTGAAGTAGTCGTCGATGAAGATCACGACGCCCAACACGGCCCCCAGCAGCTGCGCCCCACGTCGGGTCTTGATCCGCTGCATAGCCCAATCCGAGAAGGCAGCGCTGCCTCCAGCCATCAGTATCAGCGCGGTGATCATGCCCAGCGTCAACGTGAAGATCAAGATGTAGACGTACGTGGTGTTGAGCGCACCCTCGACCCAGAAGATCTCGGAGAAGGCCGTCCACACCAACTTCAGGGTCTCGATGGGGTTGAAGTCGGCCACGATGAAGGCGGCCGAGAGCACCCCCGCGCCCAAACTCGGCAGCACCTTCTTGGTCGTGATGACGAGCACGATCGCGAGGACCGGCGGCAAAATACTAAGAATTGAGGCTTCCACGGCATGGGCCTTCCCTGGTCGGTGTGCTCAGGGTATTCCCAGATTGCCAGGTCAACAAGATCTAAGATGGGCGATTCACTCTTACAGGTCACTCAACTCGCGGACCAGACTCGGTCCCCCGTACACCAATCCGGTGTAAACCTGCACCAGAGAGGCACCCGCATCCAGCATGGCGCGGGCATCGTCGGCCGACATAATGCCGCCCACCCCGATGACCGGGAAGTCGCTGACGGTGGCGATACGAGCCACCATGTCGCGAGAGCGCACCGTCAAGGGACGGCCACTCAGGCCGCCGTTTTCCCCTGCAATGTCTCGATCACTGGGGTCGAGCCCGTCGCGACGAAGCGTGGTGTTGCTCGCGATGATCCCAGAGATTCCGGCGTCGGTGGCGACCTGGAGCGCTTCATCGATGGCCGGCTCGGTGAGGTCCGGAGCGAGTTTGACGAGCACCGGGGTGGCATCCGCCGCCCCGACCACCGCCGACAACAACTCGCGCAAGGGCCCGGCGTCTTGGAGGGAGCGCAGACCGGGAGTGTTCGGGCTCGACACATTGATGGCGATGTAGTCCGCGACCTCGCGCACCGCCAACAGCGAGGTCACGTAGTCCTCGCATGCGCGCTCAACCGGCGTCACCTTGCTCTTGCCGATGGACACCCCCACCGGTATGTCGATCAATCCGGCCGCGCGGTGTGCTCGCAGCCTCGTCGCGAGAGCGTGGGCCCCGTGATTGTTGAACCCCATCCGGTTGATCAGGGCTCCGCTTTCGCGAAGCCGAAACATTCGCGGTGCGGGATTGCCACCTTGGGCCATCGCGGTGACCGTGCCAACCTCTACGTGGCCGAAGCCCAGTGCGGACCAGGTGGGGATGGCGGACGCGTTCTTGTCCATCCCGGCTGCCAACCCCAGCCGGTTCTCAAAGCGCAAACCGAGCAGGGTGACCCCAGCAGACGCGGCAAGGGTTCCCGCCGTCGCTCGTCGCACCGCGCGGCGTCCGATCGCATGCTCCCCCGCGAGGGTCGCCGCTCGCAACGTCAGGTCGTGGGCCCGCTCGGCGTCAAGGCGAAACAGCGCTGGCTTAACCACGCGCGAATACACACTTCCAGTCACCGTCACAGCCCCCAACTCTACGTGCCATCTACACTATGCCGGTGGCGGATCTGGAGTTGGCGACAGGCCTTCCGGGGTTGTATGCCGTCATTCCGGCGGGAGGTTCCGGGACCCGGCTGTGGCCGTTGTCCCGCACCGACTCCCCCAAGTTTCTGCACGATCTCACCGGCAGCGGAGCGTCCCTGCTTCAGGACACCGTGGCGCGCTTGCAACCGTTGTGCGGCGAGCGCATGGTCGTGGTGACCGGCGCCCGACATGCGCAGGCGGTCGCCGCGAGTCTGCCCACGTTAAGCAGTGACAACCTGATCGTGGAGCCTTCGCCCAAGGATTCGCTACCGGCCATCGGTCTGGCGGCAGCCGTGCTGCAGTTGCGCGACCCCGACGCCATCATCGGTTCCTTCGCGGCCGATCATGTGATCACCGACCAGGCCGCCTTCAGTCAATGTGTGGCCGAAGCCGTGGACGTCGCCAGAACCGGCGTGCTCGTTACAGTGGGCATCACCCCCACCTACCCGGCGACCGGATTTGGCTACGTTCAGCCCGGGTCGCGATACCAAGCATCGACCGAAGAACCAAACGCAGCGGCCGAGCATCCGGCCCGGTGGGTGCCGGCCTTTGTCGAGAAACCACCCCTGGACGTCGCCGAGGGCTACATCGAGTCGGGGTACCTATGGAACGCGGGGATGTTCGTCGTTCGGGCCAGTGTCCTGATGACCATGATCGAACGCTGGGAACCGCGGCTCGCGACCGGTTTGCGAGACATCGCTGCGGCTAGAGACACCATCGACGACGTGTGGCCCACACTCCGAGCGTGCTCCATTGATCGCACCATCGCTGAGCCTGCCGCTGCCGCCGGCGCGGTCGTGGTGGTCCCGGCTCGTTTTGGGTGGGACGACATCGGCGACTTCGCCTCGCTCGCCAACCAGTTGCCGCCCTCGATCCGCCACGCGGGGCTGCGCGTACTCGGCGCAGAAGACACGGTGCTCAGCGTCGACAGCTCGGGCATCGTTGCCGCCCGAGGAGGGCGCACCGTGGTGCTCTTAGGCGTTCCCGACGCCGTCGTCATCGACACCCCTGACGCCGTCCTGGTCACCACCCGTGAGCGCGCCCAGGACGTCAAAGGCATCGTTGATGCGCTGGTTAACAACGGTCGCCAGGACCTGACCTGAACACATCCCCAGGCACAGAGGACCCTCTGGTCGGGCGGCGCCGTCGCGATGCGTTGGCGCATCCGCTGTCCACCCAAGGCCACTCGCGGCAGGCGGTAGCCGACCGAGTTCGGGTCGCGATCGTCACCGAGTCGTTCCTGCCCGCACTGAACGGGGTCACCACCAGCGTGTGCAAGGTGCTGGAGTCTCTGAGCGCCGCAGGACACGAAGCCCTAGTGATTGCGCCCGGTACCAGCCCGTGGAGCCACTCGGCCACGCCGGAACGCTTCGCCGGGTTCCCCGTCCACCCGGTGACCAGCCTGCCGGTGCGCCAATTCCGCGTAGGCCTGCCTTCGTACGAGCTCGAGACGGTGTTGCACCGCTTCAGCCCCGACGTCGTACACGTCTCCTCCCCGTTCATCCTCGGCGTCCGCGGCCTCACGGCGGCGCGAGCTCTGGGGCTGCCCAGTGTGGCGATCTATCAGACCGATATGCCCAGTTACATCCGACAACACAGCGGCCCCGCTGGTAATCTCACCGCCCGCGCGACGTGGCGGTGGATCCGGCGCATCCACGCTCAAGCCGACATCACGCTGGCCCCCTCGACCTCGGCTCTGCGCGAGCTCGAAGCCCACGGCATCGAGCGCACGACGCTGTGGGGTCGGGGCGTGGATGCTGACCTTTTCCACCCTGACCGAGCCACCGACGAGCAAACCCAAGAGTTACGGGCTCGGCTGGCCCCGAACGGCGAGATCTTGCTGGGATACGTAGGCCGGCTGGCTCCCGAGAAGGAACTGCACCGCCTGGTCGAGCTCGGCTCCTTGACCGGGGTGCGCTTGGTCTTGGTGGGCGAAGGGCCTAGCGAAGAGATGCTGGCCGAGGCACTGCCCACAGCCCACTTCCTGGGCCGGCGCGAGGGCATAGACCTCGCTCGCTGCTATGCCGCCTGCGACGCGTTTGTGCACACCGGCACCCGAGAGACCTTTGGTCAGACGCTGCAGGAGGCGGCAGCCAGCGGCCTTCCGGTGGTGGCACCCGCCCGCGGTGGGCCGTTGGACCTCGTCGAACAGGGCCGCACCGGCTTCCTCTTCGACCCCGACCAGCCAGGCGCGCTCGCGGCCGCCGTCTCCGAACTGATCTCCTCTGACCCTGATACCGGCGCGGAATTACGCGCAGCAATGGGTGCGGCCGGTCGAGAGCAGGTCCTGGCCCGGTCGTGGCCCGAACTCACCCGACAACTCGTCGAGCATTACCGGCAGGCGATCTCCGCCCGCGCGCAGCCTGCGAGCTCTAGCCGGTGAACGCGTAACGCTCAGCCACTCGCCATCCGGTCTGGGAATCGAGGCTGTACAAGCACATTTCTCCCACGACAAACGCAGTGTCAACGTCGGCATACCTTGCCGCAACCCGGTCCAACACGTGCTCGTGCACATCGTGAGCCAACGTGACGTGGGGGTGAAAAACGAATCGTGACGGCGTGGACACGGGCCCAGCACACACCAGGGCGTTGAGCTCAGTGCAGTCTTGGGCACCTTCGCCCACTGACAGGAAGACCACCTCGGAGACGGGCCGGAACGTATCGGAACCCGCCAAGGCGATGCGCACCGGGGCCCTGGTCCGGGCGACGCGGTGTAGATGCTCATCGAAGGCTTCGTGCTGGCGAGCGTCAATCCTGGTCGGCGGCAACAGGGTGATGTGCGTCGGGATGGCCGCGCCGAGTTCGTCGCCTACGGCCGCCCGAACCGCAGCGACGTCCGAACCGACCGGGTCAGGCACGACCAGCACGACCCCAACGGTCCTTCGTTCATCAACCACAGCCATTGACCTTACTCGCCGTGCCGAGCTGTGCCTAGAGGGGCGTCGGCTCGTGTAGGTCGGCAACGATCCGGTTGAAGGTCTCGCTGGGACGCATCACCGCCGTGGCCACCTGACGGTCTGGCAAGTAGTAACCGCCGAGGTCCACGCTGTGGCCTTGGGCACTAGCCAACTCCTCGACAATCTGGTCTTCGTGCTCGGCTAGGCTTTCCGCGACATTCTTGAAGGCGTTGGCCAGCGCTGAATCCTGGGTCTGTGCGGCCAACTCTTGCGCCCAGTACAGCGCAAGGTAGAAGTGGCTACCCCGGTTGTCGATCTCACCGACCTTCCGACTCGGGGAGCGACCTTCGTCTAACAGCGTGCCGGTCGCCTTATCCAGCGCGTCAGCCAATACTTGCGCTTTAGGGTTGTCGGTGACCTGAGCGAGGTGCTCCAAACTGACCGCAATCGCGAGGAACTCACCCAAACTGTCCCAGCGCAGATGGTTCTCCGACAGGAGTTGCTGCACATGCTTGGGTGCTGAGCCACCGGCTCCGGTCTCGAACAACCCGCCTCCACTGATCAGCGGCACCACCGAGAGCATCTTGGCGCTCGTGCCCAACTCCAGGATCGGGAAGAGGTCGGTGAGGTAGTCACGCAGCACGTTGCCGGTCACCGAGATGGTGTCTTTGCCCTCTCGGATGCGGTCCAGGCTGACCTGTGTGGCCGCGACCGGGGTCATCACCTGGATGTCCAGACCGTCCGTGTCGTGCTCGGCGAGGTATGCCGTGACTGCCGCGATGATGTTGGCGTCGTGCGCCCGGTCTTTGTCCAACCAGAATATCGTCGGCGAGCCGGTGGCCCTCGCACGATTCACGGCCAGCGACACCCATTCGCGCACGGGCACGTCCTTGGTCTGGCAGGCCCGCCAGATGTCGCCCACCTCGACGTCGTGCTCAAACACGGTGTTCCCGGCACTATTAAGGACTCTGACGACTCCGGCCCCTTCGACCTCGAAGGTTTTGTTGTGACTGCCGTATTCCTCAGCAGCCTGGGCCATCAATCCGACGTTGGCCACCGAGCCCATGGTGGTGGGGTCGAACGCCCCGTGGGCGCGGCAGTCGTCCAACACCACCTGATAGACCCCCGCGTAACTGCTATCGGGGATGACCGCCAGGGTGTCGGCGGGTGAGCCGTCAGGGCCCCACATCTGACCCGAGGTGCGGATCATCGCCGGCATGGAGGCGTCCACGATGACGTCACTGGGCACGTGCAGGTTGGTGATGTCCTTGTCGGAGTCGACCATGGCCATCGCGGGGCCCTCGTCTAGTCCCTGCTCAATGGCGGCCCGCACCTGATCGGCGAGGTCATCCTCTAGCGAGTCCAGCCCGCTCAGGATCGAGCCCAGCCCGTTGTTGGCGCTCAGGCCCGCAGCAGCTAGTTGCTCGCCATACTGCTCGAAGACCTCGGGCAGGAAGGCACGCACAGCGTGGCCGAACACGATCGGGTCCGAAACCTTCATCATCGTGGCCTTGAGGTGCAAAGAAAACAGCACGTCCCGCTCGGCGGCCACGGCGATCTGCTCGGTCAGGAACGATCGCAGCGCATCCGCCCGCATGACTGCGGCGTCGATGATCTCCCCGTCCAACACCGAGATGCCGTCTTTGAGGGTGGCCTGGGTACCGTCGCTGCCGACGTGGACGATGGACAGGGTGTCGTCACGGTCCATGACCACGGACTTTTCGCTGTGCCGGAAGTCGCCACCCGTCATGGTGGCTACGTTGCTCGCCGAGTCCGGGGACCACGTTCCCATCGAGTGCGGATGCGAGCGGGCGAACTTCTTCACCGAAGCGGGCGCACGGCGGTCAGAATTGCCTTGACGCAGGACAGGATTGACGGCACTGCCTTTAACCGAGTCGTACCGAGACTGGGCGTCACGCCCCGCATCGTCACCCGGCGCATCGGGGTAGTCCGGGACGGCGTAGCCGTGCCCCTGAAGTTCCTTAATCGCCGCTTTGAGCTGCGGCAGCGACGCACTGATGTTGGGCAACTTCAGGATGTTGGCCTCCGGTGAGCCAGTCAGTTCGCCGAGTTCGGCCAGCGCGTCGGACATCTGTTGGTCGGGCGGCAAGACGTCAGCGAAGGCCGCGATGATCCGCGCGGCCAAAGAAATGTCCCGCGTCTCGACGTCGATACCGGCGGTCGCGCAGTACGCCTCGATGATGGGTTTGAGTGAATGCGTAGCCAACATGGGGGCTTCGTCGGTGACGGTGTACGTAATCGTGGACATCAGGCGCAGAACTCCTGGGGTGAGGGTGGGAACGGTTGGCGTCGCAACTGGAGCCAGGTTATCGCGAGCGCACGCTGCTAACGTTCTGACTTGACCGCATACTCACTCTCCAGTTGGGATCCGACACCGTGAACCGCACCCCTGTCACCGTGGCCGTCACCGGCGCAGCCGGCCAAATTTGCTACAACCTGCTGTTTCGGATCGCTTCCGGAGAGATGCTCGGCGCGAACACGCCCGTGCACCTGCGCCTGCTCGAGATCCCCGACGCCCTGAAGACCCTCGAAGGGGTCGCGATGGAGTTGGACGACTGTGCGTTCCCGCTGCTGTCTGGGATCGAGATCGGCTCGGACTCCAACGTCATCTTCGACGGCGCTAACGTGGCGCTACTGGTGGGTGCTCGCCCCCGAGCCAAAGGTATGGAGCGTAGCGACCTCCTTGAGGCCAATGGCGGGATCTTCACCGGTCAGGGCAAGGCGCTCAACGATCACGCCGCCGACGACATCCGCGTCACGGTGACCGGCAACCCGGCCAACACCAACGCGCTGATCGCGATGAAGAACGCCCCCGATATCCCCCGTGAGCGCTTCAGTGCCCTCACCCGTCTGGACCACAACCGAGCGTTGGCCCAGTTGTCCCACCGCACCGGCAACCCGGTGACCGACATCACCAGGATGACCATTTGGGGCAACCACTCCGCCTCGCAATACCCCGACCTGTTCCACTGCGACGTGGCTGGCCGTAACGCCGCCGAACTGGTCGATGACCAGACGTGGCTGGAAGATACTTTTATCCCCACCGTCGCCAAACGCGGCGCCGCGATCATCGAGGCGCGTGGCTCCTCCTCGGCGGCATCGGCTGCTGCGGCCACGATCGATCACACTCGCGACTGGCTGGGCGGCACCGCGATGAGCGACTGGACCTCGATGGTCGTGTGCTCGGACGGTTCGTATGACGTGCCCGAAGGCCTCATGTCGTCCTTCCCCGTCACGACTGCCGACGGGCAGTGGAACATCGTGCCCGACCTGAAGATCAACGATCTATCGCGTCAGCGCATTGATGCCTCGGTGACCGAGCTCACCGAAGAGCGCGACGCGGTGCAGGGGCTAGGGCTCATCGACTGACGGTCTGATCAACTCATTCGAACTCCTCTAGCGAATAACCAGGTTGGCGCTCAACGTGGCGGTCGCTGCCGCGAGCATCAGCATGAGCACCACATCCCAAAGGCGCGAGCGGACGATCAACCCCCCCGCACGCGTGGTTGGGGTGACGAGGCGAATCAGCGCAGCCAGGGCAATCGTGGCTGCCATGGCGTAGCCGAAGGTGCGCAGAGAGCCACTGATCAAGAACCCCAACGACACCATGAGCCCTACAGGCAGGACCCACCAGGCGCCCAGGGGTTGTGTGACCCGCCACCCCCGGTGTTCATCGGCCACCGGTTAGTTCGCCGCTCGCTCTGCGGCCTGGACCACGTTGGCCAGCAACATCGCACGGGTCATCGGGCCCGCTCCGCCGGGGTTCGGTGACAACCATCCAGCGACCTCGGCCACGTCGGTGGCGATGTCCCCGGCGATCTTGCCGTCCCGACGCGCAACGCCGACGTCGATGACGGCGGCGCCGGGTTTGACCATGTCGGCGGTGACGAGGTCGGGCACGCCTGCCGCTGCGACCACGATGTCGGCGCGTCGCACGTGGGCCGCGAGGTCAACCGTGCCGGTGTGGCAGAGGGTGACCGTGGCGTTTTCGCTGCGCCGGGTCAAGATGAGACCGAGGGGGCGACCCACCGTCAACCCGCGACCGATGACGACCACTTCGGCCCCGGCGATCGGCACCTCGTGGCGACGAAGCAACTCCACGACACCGACGGGGGTACACGGCAGCGGGGCGGCCTTGCCGAGCACCAGGGATCCCAGGTTCATCGGGTGCAGGCCGTCGACATCCTTGATCGGGTCGACGCGCGACAAGAGCGCGAACTCGTCCAGACCGGTCGGCTGCTGCACCAAGAACGCGGTGCAGTCCTGGTCGTCGTTCAGCTCGTCGATGACGGCCTCCACCTCGCCTTGGCTAGCGGTAGCAGGCAAGTCGCGGCGGATCGAGGAAACGCCGATCTCGGCGCAGTCTCGGTGCTTCGCCCCGACATACCAGGTGCTGCCCGGGTCGTTTCCAACCAGGATCGTCCCCAAGCCCGGGCGGTGACCGGCCGCAACCAGTGCCTCTACTCGGGCGGCGAGTTCGATCTTCATATCGGCCAGCACGGCCAAGCCGTCGAGGGTGCGCGCAGTCATGGACCGAACTCTAGCCATCGAGGCGGCTGCGGCGGCGCGTTCGACGCGTGGCGAGACCCGCAAGGGCCGCGCCACTGATGGTCATCGCCACTCCGAGCAGGAACGGGGCGGTGATCGGGGTCGGCGACACGGGGTTGGCCACGTCGAGACCCACGCCGACCCCGATCTGACTGGTGACCGCGATCAGAGCGAAGACCAACACCCCCGTATGTTGCACCGCCCACGCCGCGCCCGCAATGACGATCACGCCGCAGGCACCACCTAGCCAAGCCCACCACGGCGCGTCCCAGGTTGTCGGCACCAACGCCGAGCCAGAGCCAGAGCCGGAGATCGAGCCCACGAGCGTGACGAAACTGGCTACGACAGCCACGGTCGCGGTCCCGACCGCGAAGTTGATCCACGCGGTGGCCATAGGGTCATGCGTTGCCGTCGTGACGTGGCCGTTGAGGGCGAACTGCACCGATCCGCCAAGTCCCACGGCAAAGGCCAAAAGGAGCGGGAGCACGGGTAGCGCTCCGGTTCCCTGGGCGGTGTTGATCGTCGGGCTTGTAGCGATGGCCGCAACCGCCACTCCCCCCACCGCCACCCCGGCCGCGACCACCCGCATTCGGGACAGCGGCATCGCTGCGGCCGGACCCCAGCCCGCGCGATCCACCAGCAAAGCGCTCGTACTTTGACCACCGATGATGGCGATCAAGAAGGCAGCCACCCCGATCAACGGCACGGCATACGTCTGGGTGGCGACGATCAGCCCACCGCCGACACCTCCCAGCACCTGCCACCACCGCAACCGGTTGGCTCTGATCGAGGCGGGCACACGCGCGAGATGTCGCCGAAAGGGCCGAAGCACTACCAAGGTGCTCACCATCGCTAAACCGGTCACGAAACTGACACCCGCCGCCGGGAAATGACCAATGGTCTCGGCTAAGGCGCCGTTGATCCGTGACTGCACCGCCACCATCGCTCCGCTGATGGTGGCGACGACGACCGCGACGGCGAAGGCATCGACCCCTCGCGCTGCCGCGACCGCCCTAGTGGGCAAAGTGACGGGTGCCGGTGAAGTACATACTGACGCCGGCGGTCTGGGCTGCGGCGAGCACTTCGTCGTCGCGAATCGACCCGCCGGGGGCCACCACGGCTCGCACGCCCGCCTCCAGCAGCACCTGCAGACCGTCGGCGAACGGGAAGAAGGCATCCGAGCTGGCGACGCTGTTTTCGGCCCGGTCGCCTGCGCGGCGAACGGCGAGGTGGCAACTATCCACTCGGTTGACCTGGCCCATGCCGATTCCGACGCTTGCCCCGTTGTTGGCGAGCAAAATAGCGTTGGACTTCGCCGCCCGGCAGGCCCGCCAGGCAAACAACAGATCGGTCATCGTGCCCGCGTCTGCAGCCGGTCCGGCGACGTGGCGCCACCGGCTGGGCTCATCGCCGCCATCGTCGACCTCAGCGTCAATCTGGTCCCGGCGCTGCACGAGCAGACCGCCGGAAATCAGTCGGCCTTCCGTCACCTGACCGCCCGTGGGAGCCGCCACCTTCAGGAGCCGCACATTCTTTTTGGACTGCAGCAGCGCGAGCGCCTCGGGTTCGAAATCGGGAGCGACGATCACTTCGGTGAAGATCTCACTCACCCTGGTGGCCATCGCGGCCGAGACGGTCCCGTTCGTGGCCACCACCCCGCCGTAAGCCGATACCGGGTCGCAGGCGTGGGCGCGCTGGTGGGCCTGACCCACGTCTTCGCCGACCGCGATGCCGCAAGGGTTGGCGTGCTTGATGATGGCCACACATGGCTGATCGCCGTGGTCGAAGGCGGCCCGCAGTGCAGCATCGGCGTCCACGAAGTTGTTGTAGGACATCGCCTTGCCGTGCAGTTGCTCTGCCCCGGCCACCCCTGCGCCGCTAGCGAACGGGCTGCCTGGGTTCTCGGTATACACCGCTGCGCCTTGGTGCGGGTTTTCCCCGTATCGCAACGCGTCGCAGCGGTCCCAACTGGCGCTGATCCACAGCGGCAGGTGGGCCCCCGCAGCATCCGCATCTTCAGCGTTCGCCGGCTGGTGAATCTGCGCGGCCATCCACGAGGCCACGGCGGCATCGTACATCGCGGTGTGCCGAAACGCCAGGGCCGCGAGCCGCTGACGCGCGGCGAAGGTGAAGCCCGACCCTGCCGCAGCTTCGGCCACCTCGCCGTAGGCCGCAGGGTCGACCACGACGGTGAGGCTGCGGTGGTTCTTGGCGGCTGAGCGCACCATCGCGGGCCCGCCGATGTCGATCTGCTCAATGCAACTCGACGGGTCAGCGCCGGAGGCCACCGTGTCCGCGAAGGGGTAGAGGTTGACGACCACGAGATCGAATGCCTCGATACCGAGAGCCTCGATCGATTCGACGTGGACCGGGTTGGTGCGGTCGGCGAGCAGGCCTGCGTGTACACCGGGGTGCAACGTCTTGACCCGACCATCGAGGCACTCGGCGAAACCGGTGACCTCTTCAACCGTGGTCACCGGCACTCCCGCCGCTGCGATCCGGGCCGCAGTCGATCCGGTGGAGACCAGCGCCACCCCGCAGGTATGCAAAGCGGTGGCGAGATCTTCCAGTCCGGTCTTGTCGTAGACCGAGATCAGAGCCCGACGGATGGGGTGGGTGGATGGGGCAGCGGCGCTCACGCGAGAGTGACCTTTCGGCTGGAGAGGGTAAAACCGTGGGTGATGATGTCGTGGGCGGTGCGGACCACAAGGTCTCGTTCGACCATCTTGATGCGCTCGTGCAGCGATTCTTCAGTGTCGTCGGCGCGGATCGAGACTGCCCGTTGGGCCACGATGGGTCCGGTGTCGACCCCTGCGTCGACAAGATGGACGGTCGTGCCCGTGACGCGCGCACCGTGGGCCAGCGCGTCGCGCACCGCGTGTGCCCCTGGGAAAGCCGGCAGCAGAGCCGGGTGCGTGTTCAGGACGGTGAAGGTCTCGAGCACCGACGGGCCGAGAACCTTCATGAAGCCGGCGCTCACCACCCACCGGGGCGCGGCTTGGGTGACCGGGAGGAGCGCATCCAGGTGTCGGGCCAGCGCCTCGTCCCACTGCGTGCGCGTCGGGTGGTCCTGCACCCGGCATACAAACGTATCGATGCCCGCACGTTCGGCACGCCGCAAGCCTTCGATCCCCGCGCGATCTGCGCCGACGCCGACGATCTTTAGCCCATAACCAGGGTCATTGGACGCCTCGATCAGCGACTGCAAAATGCTGCCGCTGCCGGAGACCAACACCACGACGGGGGCGCGCGGAGTGTGATCACAGGCACCCATACGCGGAGACTACAACCGGCGACGCAACACGTGCATGACGGTCACGACCACGATCGCGCCAGCGAGGAGCTGCACGAGGAGCGCGCCGGTGGCGACCAAGGGCTCCGTGCCGATGGTGCCCAAACGTCCGGGGGTGAGACTTCCGGTGGCAAGCCAACCCAAGACCAGCACCACGAACCCGACCCAGGCGCACGCCGAACAGGCGACCCGAGCCTTGGTCCACCACGACGCCAGCCGCGGCGCTGAGCGTGCGCAGCGAAAGCCTAACCATGCTCCGACGCCCACGGGGAAGATGACGATCAGCCACGCCCACGATGGCATCGCGCCAGGCTCGGGCAGTGCCGCGAGAACGGGGATGAGCGGCAAGTCGCCGGAGGTGGTCCGCTCCCAGCCCACATGAACGGTGCCGATGGACATCCCAGCGCCACTGACCCAGCCCAGCGCCCACACCATCAGGTTAGGCAGCATCAACGCCTGACCCAGCGTGAGCACCACGATGCCCACTGGTCCAGCATCGAGCGCCCCGTACAACGTTTCGATTCGCGCTCCCCGCATGACGATGAGTGCGACCACGATGAGTAGCGAGCCCACCGCGAGAGCTGCCAACGCTTCACCCGCAGGGGCCAAGCCCCGTCGAACCAACACGGGGATCTGCCCGGTCAGCCAACGCAACGCACGCGCGATGGTGGGGTTCTCTTCGCGGCGGTGCTCGCGGATTAAGGCCAACGCAATCCCGGCGACGGGCACCAACACCAACCCCGGCGAAGCCAACGCGAACGCTGCTGCGGTGGCGCTCAGCTCCGACCCAAGACAAATGGCCAACCCCACCATGAGGTAACCGCCGATGAAGGCTGCGAGGTCATTGCCCCGGATTCCGTGCCAGGCGGCACGGAACTTTTTGATCGCATGCGGTCTAGCCACCACGGCATCGTCGGTCAGGACGTGGCCGGCGGCATACCGACACAACAGGACGGGCAGCGCCGTGAGCAGCAGAGGGGTCACTTGCACCGACACCTGCGCCGCGTCGATCACGCCTCGGTGAGCCAGTGCCCACACTCCCGCTGCCGTCCCGAGAGCTTGGCCCGCAGAGACCGTCGAGAGCGGATCAGCAAACCACGCCACGAGCACGGGCACGGTAATGACGAGCCAACCGACCAACGCGGCCAATCCGCCAGCGATCAGCGCCCCACCTAACGCGCTCAGCCGAGTAGGCGAGTACCACGCCGCGTCGCGGCCAGCGGGCGACGAAACATCGCGAGAGGTTTTGGTGGCTCGGTCCTGAACAGTCATAGCGCGTCTATCGTCGCTGGCACAAGGCAACAAATGACGTAGGCGCACCGCAGCGCCACTGTGGATCTGCCGGTGGCGCCGCTTGGTGGTGCCGCTACATACCGGCGATGATCTCGCGCATTAGCTCGGCGGCCTGCGAAGGGGTTTTGCCCACCTTGACCCCAGCGGCCTCGAGCGCTTCCTTCTTGGCCTCGGCGGTGCCGGAGGATCCAGAAACGATGGCGCCCGCGTGGCCCATCGTCTTACCCTCGGGAGCGGTGAAGCCGGCGACGTAACCCACCACCGGCTTGGTGACATGCTCCTTGATGTAGTCGGCTGCCCGCTCCTCCGCATCGCCGCCGATTTCACCGATCATCACGATCGCGTCGGTGTCGGGGTCCTCCTCGAACGCCTTAAGACAGTCGATGTGCGTGGTGCCGATGACGGGGTCGCCGCCAATGCCCACGCACGTAGTGAAGCCGATATCGCGCAGTTCGTACATCATCTGGTAGGTCAGCGTCCCGGACTTGGAGACCAACCCGATGCGACCCGAGGTGGTGATGTCGGCCGGGATGATCCCCGCGTTCGACGCTCCGGGGCTGATCAACCCGGGGCAATTGGGGCCGATGACACGGGTGGTGCCCGACGCCGATGCGTAACTGTAGAACTCCGCGGTGTCCTTAACAGGCACGCCTTCGGTAATGACCACCGCCAGCGGTATGGCGGCGTCTACGGCTTCGACGACCGCCGCCTTCGTGAACGCGGCCGGCACGAAGATGACCGATACGTTAGCGCCGGTGGCCTCCATGGCTTCGGCAACTGAGGTGTAAACGGGCACCGCAACGCCGTCCGCGAAGTCGACGCTCTGGCCACCCTTTTTGGGATTGACACCGCCGACGACGCGGGCCCCGGAGGTCAGCATGCGCTGGGTGTGCTTACGGCCTTCACCGCCGGTCATGCCCTGAACAATGATCGTGGAATCGTGGTCGAGAAAAATCGCCATGTCGTGTGTGTCCTTCGTCCTCAGCTGGAGTGGTTGGCGGCGAGTTCGGCGGCCTTGCGGGCGGCACCGTCCATGGTGTCGGCCAGGGTGATCAAGGGGTTGTTGGCCTGGGCCAAAATCGAGCGGCCTTCGTCAACGTTATTGCCGTCAAGGCGGACCACCAGCGGTTTGGTGGCCGCGTCACCCAGCAACTCGAGCGCCTGAACGATGCCCGTAGCGACCGCGTCACACGAGGTGATGCCGCCGAAAACGTTGACCAGCACCGACCGCACTTGTTCGTCGGAGAGAATGACGTCGAGTCCGTCGGCCATCACCTGGGCCGATGCGCCACCACCGATGTCGAGGAAGTTTGCGGGGGTAGCGTTGGGCTGACCATCGCCGGCCAAGTCTTGCCCGGCGTAGGCGACCACGTCGAGTGTCGACATGACCAAGCCCGCCCCGTTGCCGATGATCCCGACGTTGCCGTCGAGCTTGACGTAGTTCAAGCCTTTGGCTTTCGCCTTGGCCTCCAGCGGGTCGCTTGCACCCTCGTCCACCAACGCAGCGTGGCTCTCGTGACGGAACTCTGCGTTTTCGTCCAGGGTGACCTTGCCGTCGAGAGCAATGATCTTGCCGTCTTCGGTTTTGACCAGCGGATTGACCTCGACCAGCGTCGCGTCTTCTTCGCGGTAGACCACCCATAGCGTTTTGAGCACGTCGGCGATCGCGACTGCGTCGTCTCCTTCGAAGCCGGCCTCGGCCGCGATCTCCGAGGCGACGACGTCGTCAATGCCAACCAGCGGGTCCACAGCCACTCGGGCCAGGGCCTCGGGACGCTCCACGGCCAGTGTTTCGATCTCTACACCGCCCTCACGGCTGCACATCGCCAGCAGCGTGCGGTTAGACCGATCGAGCAACAACGAGAAGTAATACTCCTCCTCGATCTTGGCCCCGGCCGCGATCATGACCGTGCCCACCGTGTGGCCCTTGATGTCCATGCCCAAGATCTGCTCGGCCGCGTCGGTGGCTTCAGCGGCGGTCTTGGCCAACTTCACTCCACCAGCTTTGCCACGCCCACCGGTCTTGACCTGAGCCTTGACGACAACGACACCTCCGCTGTCGGCACCAACCCGTGTCGCTGCCTCTTCGGCGCTGGCTGCATCCGTGATCACTTCTGCGGGCAGGACGGGCACTCCGTGTGCCTCGAACATGTCCCGGGCTTGGTACTCGAACAGGTCCACGTGTCATTTTCCGATCGTTGAGGGTGGAACAGAGTATGGGTTGTCGTTCAGGCCGATCCAGCACATCGACAGAGCGCGCAGCCTTAGGTGTGCGCTAGTTCGTTGTGGACCCAAGCAGTGATGTCGGTCGTCGTGGCACCGGGGGTGAATACCTTTGCGACACCCATCTGCGCCAATAGGGGTATGTCGGCCTCCGGGATGATGCCTCCGCCGAACACCACGATGTCTGCGGCATCTTTGGCCGCCAACAAGTCGATGACCTTGGCGAAGAGGGTCATATGGGCACCGGAAAGTACCGAAAGCCCCACCGCATCAGCGTCCTCGGCAATGGCCGCCTCGACGATTTGCTCAGGAGTCTGGTGCAACCCGGTGTAGATCACCTCGACGCCTGCGTCTCGCAGGGCACGAGCCACCACTTTCGCACCCCGATCGTGGCCATCTAGGCCTGGCTTGGCCACGACCACTCGCAACGGTGAGGAGGACATGCCTGGCAGGTTAGCGCACCCGCGACCCACAACACAGATTGGACTAAATGTAACAATGAGGTAACGTCCCGGCAAAGCCCTCCCCAATTTTCTCTCCGTTAGGCAATTTCCGACGGGGCCAGGGTCCGCACGCATCCCCCACGTCACGAGAGGTTCTCCGTGTCTGCTGCCGTTGGTCAAGACCGTCTAGTGTGTCACCGCTCGCAGTCCGTACCTGATGCACGCATTTCTGGCGTCGTGGATACCGGTGCCCAGCGCGATCGCGACCGTCAGCGCATCGCCCTCAAGCGCATCACCCCTCAGCACCTGCTCGTACGCGTCGGCCTCGGCGCGGTGGCTGCAACGCTGCTCGTTGGCACTGGGGGATTGGTCGGCACGACGTCAGTCTCAGCGGGCACGTCGCCACTGACCCCTCACGTTGGGTCCGTGGTGGGCTTCAGCGCGACTGCCGCTAGCACGCTGGACACCCACGTGGCCGAGAACGTCGCGCCGTCCTTAAGCAATAGCCTCATTGTCGCGCTCGTCCAAACGTCGGATGTCGCCGCGACCGTTCCCGACCAGGCCGCCGACGCACTTCGTAACGTGGCCGAGCTTGCCGACAGTACCGGAGCGGCCGTCGCCACCTTTGCTGGGTACACAGCACCGATCTCCGGCGCGACTATAACCTCGGGGTATGGCATGCGCTGGGGACGCATGCACAACGGCCTGGACTTCTCCGCCCCCATCGGGCATCCGTTGCAGGCTATCGGTGGCGGCACCGTCACCAACGGTTACTCCGCCAACGGTATGGGTATCAACATCCGCATCATGCTCGATGACGGCACCGAGGTGACCTATGGTCATATGTCCGAGCTCCTCGTCGCCGACGGTCAACGCGTTGAAGCGGGCGACGTCATCGGACGTGTCGGCAACACCGGCCGCAGTACCGGGCCGCACCTGCATCTCGAGGTGCGCCTGCAAGGAGGCGACCGGGTCGACCCCCACGGTTGGCTGACCCAGCGCGGACTGCTCTAGTTATACCGCCTGCTTCGTTACAGTTTTTCTAACGGGGCGAACCTCAGCAGCAAACGCTTCACGCCGCTGTCGCCGAAGTCGACGTGGGCCATGGTGTTGTCACCGGTGCCTTCCACCCGCGCCACCGTGCCCAGACCGAAACTATCGTGAGTGACTCGGTCCCCCGCGACCACCAACACCGGCACCTGCACTGCGGGCCCTTTGCTACGCCCGGTCCCCCGCGGGTTAAGTCGCACGACGTCTGAACGCGATGATGCACTGCCACGTCCGGCAAAACTCGCTCGGTCGGCGTCGGTACGCTCCCACATCAACAATTCGGCCGGGATTTCGTCCAAGAACCGCGACGGCGGGTTCCATTGGGGCGAGCCAAACGCCGAGCGACTCCCGGCCCTGGAGAGATAAAGCCGCTGCCGGGCGCGGGTAATCCCGACGTAGGCCAGGCGGCGCTCCTCCTCTAACTCAGACGGGTCGTTCAAGGACCGCATGTGCGGAAAGGTTCCGTCTTCTAGCCCCGTCAGGAACACGACCGGAAACTCCAAACCCTTGGCCGTATGCAGCGTCATCAGCGTGACTACGCCGCCCTGATCCCCGTCTTCACTGGGGATTTCGTCGGCGTCGGCCACCAACGACACCTGCTCCAGAAACTGCACGAGACCGCCTTCGGGGTAGTTCTCGTCGAACTCGCGTCCCACCGCCACCAGTTCGGCGAGGTTCTCCACCCGCGTCTCGTCTTGCGGGTCGGGGCTGGCACGCAGGCCAGCGATATAACCCGAGGAGTCCAGGATCGCTTCGACTAAGTCGCCGACCCCCCGCCTCGGGTCTTCGGCTACCTCGCGCACGGTCTCCAGCAGCGTGGTGAACGCCTTGATCGCAGTCACTGAGCGTGTCGCGATTCCCGGCGCGTCATCTGGCCGGCCCAGGGCCGCCACGAAGGGGATCCGCTCGCGGGTGGCCAAGGCCGCCACACATTCGACGGCCCGGTCCCCGATGCCCCGTTTGGGCACGTTGATGATGCGGCGCAGGTTGACGTCATCGGCGGGGTTGGCGATCACCCGCAGGTAGGCCAGCGCATCCTTGACTTCGCGGCGCTCGTAGAACCGGGTGCCGCCGACCACCTTGTAGGGCACGCCGGTGCGGACGAGCACCTCTTCGAGAGCGCGCGATTGTGCATTGGTGCGGTAGAAGATCGCCACGTCTGCGGGCCTGACCCCGTGCTCGTCGCCGAGGGCGTCAATGCGCTGGGACACGAACGAGGCCTCGTCGTGTTCGTCGTCGCCGACGTAGCCCACGATCTGGGCCCCCGATCCGGCATCGGTCCACAAGCGCTTGTCTCGCCGACTGCCGTTGCGCGAGATCACCGCGTTGGCTGCGGCCAAGATGGTCTGCGTGGAGCGGTAGTTCTGCTCCAGCACGATGGTCGTGGCCTGCGGGTAGTCCTGCTCGAACTCCACGATGTTGCGAATCGATGCCCCTCGGAAGGCGTAAATCGACTGGTCGGCATCTCCCACCACGCACAACTCGGCGATCGGAATGTCTGCGTCCGGCTCGCGCTCCGCGTCCGACACCCTGCCGACGAGTTCCTTAATCAGCATGTACTGGGCGTGGTTGGTGTCCTGGTATTCGTCGACCAATACGTGCCTGAACCGCCGTCGGTAGTGCTCACGCACCCCTGGGAACGCCTGCAGAATGTTGACGGTCATCGAGATGATGTCGTCGAAGTCCAGCGCGTTGGCCGAGCGCAACCGCTGCTGATACGCGGTGTAGGCCGAGGCGACCATCCGCTCGTAGTGGTTGTTCCCGACCGCCGCAGCAAAAGATTCCTCGTCCACGAGCTCGTTCTTGGCCGAGGAAACCTTGGCCAAAAAGGCGCGCGCGGGGTAGCGCTTGGGGTCTAGATCCAGGTCCCGAATGACCATCGCCATTAACCGCTGACTGTCCGCAGCGTCGTAGATCGAGAAGGTCGATTTCATCCCGATCGTGGTGGCTTCGCGCCGAAGAATGCGCACGCATGCGGAGTGGAAGGTCGACACCCACATCGCTCGCGCCCGGGGCCCCACCAGGTCAGCGACCCGTTCACGCATCTCAGCAGCGGCTTTATTAGTGAACGTGATCGCCAAGATTTCGCCCGGCTGGGCACCACGCTGATCAAGCAGGTAGGCAATGCGGTGGGTCAACACGCGGGTCTTGCCCGACCCCGCACCGGCGACGATCAGCAACGGGCTGCCCTCGTGCACGACCGCCTGGCGCTGCGGGGGGTTCAGCCCCTGAAGAAGGTCCTCGACACTGCGGACACCGGCCCGCGCCCAGGTGGATGACGATCTCGCTCCCTGCGCAGCCGAGGGCGCAGCATCCCCCTGGCGTGCCCAGTGAGGCACCCCAGCCGCGTCAACGCCGCCCGAAGGGTCGCGCAAGTCGGGCAGGGGGACATTATCGAACAGGCTTGCCATGATCAGGTGATCCTAGGCGGGGGGACTGACCAGCCATAGGCAGCCGCGCTGGAGCACATCCCCTCAGCATCACGGGGCATGGGTTAGACATAGTCTTGGTCTGTGATCCGCGCAGCTACCCCAGACGACATCCCCGCGTTGCTTGAGCTCGTGGCCGAGCTTGCGGCATACGAGAAGGAGCCCGAGGCAGCCACCGCGTCGCAAGACAACTTCGGTGAGGCACTCTTCCCACATGACCGCGACGCGGCGGCGACCGCATTCGTCGCTGAAGAGAGCGGCTCGGTGGTAGGGATGGCCATCTGGTTTGTCACCTTTTCGACCTGGACCGGGCGCCACGGCCTGTGGCTCGAAGACCTCTACGTGCGCCCTTCGCACCGCGGCAGCGGCATCGGGGCCGAGTTGATGTCGGCGCTGGCCCGCGTGTGCGTGGAGCGCGGCTACCCCCGGATGGAGTGGACCGTGCTCGACTGGAACACCCCGGCGATTGAGGTTTACCACCACCTCGGGGCCGAACCCATGAGCGAGTGGACCACCCAGCGAGTGACCGGGTCAGCGTTGGCCGACCTCGCCGCCCGATGATCCCCATCACCGCGGCTGCGGTTGCCACCGCAGCTTCAGCGCCGGGCAACGACTACCTCGACGGATGGACCCTGTTGGCGTTGTCGGTGTCTTTGCTCGTCGCCGCCGTTTGCCTGATCGCCGGCCTGCGCGGCGCCTCGCCCGGGTCGCTCACCGTCACCTTGACCGTGCTCCTTCAGCTGACGATGCTCGGCTACCTCGCCAGGTATGCCGTAGCAATGGCCAGCGGGCAGTCCTCGGTAGGTCCCACGTGGGAGTTATGGGCGTATTTGGTCACCGTGGTCATGCTGCCGGCCGTCGGGCTGGCCTGGGCCAAGGAAGAAAAATCGCGGTGGGGCACGCTGGTGTTGGCCCTTGTGGCCTTCGTCGCCGGAGTGATGTGCGCTCGGGTGGCCCAGATTTGGTACGGCGTGGGCATCGGATGAGCAGTCGCGCCCACTCGAACACCAGGACTGCGGGCCCCGGGCGTGTCATCCTGGCGTTGTATGTCGTCTTCGTCATCGGGACCGTGTCTCGATCCGCCGCCCAAATACTGACCGATTTCGACCGGGCACCCCTGGCCTACACGTTGTCAGCCATCGCTGCTGCTATCTACGTCGTGGCCACCGTCGCGCTCGCCCTACCCGGACCGCGCGCGTGGCTGGTCTGCGTCGTGGCGATCAGCATCGAACTCATCGGGGTTCTCACCGTAGGTACGTGGAGTTTCGTGCGGCCTGCGCAATTTCCTGAGGCCAGCGTGTGGTCCCACTACGGTCAGGGCTACCTCTTCATCCCGCTGGTGCTGCCGATCATCGGCTTGTGGTGGCTGGCTAAGACCAGATCACCGCAACCGCAAGCGGGAGTTTCGCCCCGATCTTGATGTGGTTCGGCTCGTGTCTATTGGTTGCCCAACACCTCGCGCAGCACGCCAGCACCCCAGGCTTGCACTGGCGGCCCGGACTCCCACGTCGCCATCGGGAACCACTGGGCCGAGGCCGTCGACCCACCCACGTCGTGCACAACCGGCTCGCTGGGATCCGGGCACGTCGCCACGTAGATCAACCGCACCGGGTGATAGTCCTCGAACCGACCGCTCGGTGCTCGACCGACCCAGTGATCGGTGTCCACAGCGTGGGCGGCGACACCATCAATGTGTTGTCCAGTCTCCTCCCACACCTCACGGTGCACCGCTTCTAGAGGATCTTCGCCCTCATCCATTCCGCCCCCGGGCAACCCCCACAGTCTCGAGCGTGAATCGGAAAACGACGTCAGCAGCACGCACCGAGCGCCATCGACCTCCGCCGTGACGACCGCATACGTGGAGAGCCGCTGGAAGGGATGGGTGAACTCCCCCGGCGTCACCGAGTAGCGCAACACCACTTCGCTGGTTCCGTCGTTGGTGACCACGCGGTCGGCGCCGACCCACCTCGGCTCCCAACCGGCCGTAGCCAGGAGGCGCACGGGGTCTTCCCCATGGCCCAGCAGCGCGTTATGGCGCACCGCACCGTCGGCGGTACGTGCCTCTACTCGCGCTCGCATCTAGGGCCTTCCTGTCGAGGCATAGGTATGCAGCGTGTCGCGCGCCACGCGCGCCCAGTCGTGCGCCTCAAGAGTGTGCTCGCGGTGGTGAGTCGCCATCGCACGAAGGCGCGCTCGATCACTGAGCAACTCACGTAAGTGCATGACCATATCGGCGTCCGAGGTGGCCATGACACCACCCACGCCGGGCTGGACGATGTCCGCGACGCCGCTGCACGTGAACCCCGCGATGGGCAAGCCTGCAGTGCGGGCTTCCAAGGCGGCGATCCCGAAGGCCTCGCGTCGGCTAGCAGCGACGTACAGGTCCGCGTGTCGGTAGATCCCTAACAGGTCCGACCGCGGCACGCGGCCAGGCAGGTTGACCCAGTCGCGCAGCGGCGAGCGCGACACCACCTGCTGCAGCGGAGCCAGCCACGGGCCGTCGCCCAGGATGGTCAACGTAGGGCGCTGCTGCGGGATCATCGGGGCGCGGACCTGGGACATCATCGCGATCAGGGCACCGGGCCGCTTGCGCACCGCGAACCTCGTCGCACTCACAACGTGAGCTGAGCCTTCGCTTCGTTCGTTGGCTGGTCCGGTCTCGGGCCCGCCGTAGCGCCACCGCGCCAGGTCTAGGCCGTTGCGCAGTACCTCCACCTGGGGGCGCCCCAGCACCCGCGCCACCTGCGCGGCAGCGACGGTGGACACCGCCGTGGGCACGGCTCCTGCCGCAATCCAGGATCGCCACGACCGTGCGAGCAGACGCGTCGCGGGGGAATCGGCGACCAGACTGTGCCACGTCACCACGGTCGGCACGCCGAGCCTTGTCGCGATGGACGCGGCTTGATGAGCGAAGGGGGCCACGATGCCCAGGTGGACGTGCACCACGTCGACGGCGCGAAGCAGCGAGGTCAAAGCCGGCCGGGCCCACGGATTGATCGGCACCCCCAGGGGCACTGGCGGCGTGAGCCGCAGCAGTCCGGGCTCGGGCTCTCCCGGTGTCGCGGTGATGACGCACACGGTGTGACCGGCTTCACGCAGGTGGGCTGCAAGGTCAGCAACGTGGACCTCGATGCCCCCCAAGCGGGGCGCATAACAGTCGGAGACGAGCGCGATCAACACGTCGCACAGCGTGACATATCCCTTATCGTGGACTGCCATCTCCCACCGCCACTCACGCCACCGCCACCGCCACCGCCACTCACGCCACGGAAGGACACCCCCTATGCTGAGTCGCTCGTGGTGAGCCGCCTGTGTGTGGTGGCGGTCAATGCTCACCCCGACGACGAAGCACTCCTCACCGGCGGCACCCTGGCCCGGCTGAGCGCGGCCGGTCACCGGGTTGTCTTGGTGACGGCGACCGACGGGGATGCCGGTCCTACCAGTGCGGCGTATGCCGACGGCGGGCTCGGTGCACGTCGTCTCGTTGAGTTGCGGGCCAGTGCGCTGGCGCTCGGCGTGGCCGAGGTGATCGACCTCGGGTATGGCGACAGCGGCATGGGGCCGGAAACGCTGGAGCCAGTCGGCGCCCGGACGCGTCTGCATACGGTGGACGTTGCCGAGGCGGCGACGCGCGTTGCGGCGATCCTGGACGCACAGCAGGCCGACATCATGATCGGTTGCGACGGCGCGGGCGGTTACGGCCACCGCGACCACGTGGCGGTGCACCGCATCGTGCGCCGAGCTGCGCAGATGTGTCCGCAGGTGCGGCTGCTGGAGGCGACGGCCTCCCGGGAGCCGATCCTTCGAGCAACCCGACTAGGCAGCCGCCTGCGTTTACTCGGTGACTTCGATCCCGACGGGTGGGCCGGTGCATTCACTCCCAGAGCGGCGATCACCCACCGGGTCGACGTGAGAGACCACATACACGCCAAGCGGGCCGCCCTAGCGGCTCATCAGTCCCAGGCCAGCACTGCCGGGGGCCGCACCCGCAACCTGGCCCTGACCCTGGCGATTCCCACTCCCCTGCTGCGCCTGGTGCTCGGCCGCGAGTTCTTCATCGAACCCCGCCGAGCGACGCCGCCCCCGGCACCGAGCGACGCCTTCAACGACATCGTGCATAGTGTCATTGTGGATAGCCGTGGATAGCGTGACGAAAAGTCAGCATGACTGAAACAACGATTCCCCCCTCCACGCCTGAACCTGACCCCTCTGCCGGGCAGGCGCTGAGTTCGATCGGCATCAAAGAAGTGCTCCAGTCGTTGATCGGGTTCTCGATCGCCATTCTCCTGCTGGTCTTTGGCTTGCCGCGCATCGCCGGGACCACCTGGCCGGAGATCTTCGACCAAATGCAACTGGTCGGTGTGGGATCGGCGCTGGCGATGGGAGCCCTGCTGCTGACGGGCCTGTACTGCTACACCTTCACGCTGATCGGTTCGCTGCCCGGCTTGTCACACCTACGAGCCTTGATGGTCAACGCGGCCGGCTCCATGGTCAGCAACATCTTGCCCGGCGGTGGAGCGGTCGGAGTGGCGCTGAGTTACGTGATGTTCCGCTCGTGGGGCTTTACCCGACGCGCCATCTCCACCTCGATTGTGGTCACGTCCATCTGGAACCTGCTAGCTCGACTGACGCTGCCGGTGCTTGGCGCCTTGGTGGTGATCTTGGGTCCGGTCGATGCCCCGCGGCCCGTGGTGGTCGCCGCCCTGATCGCTACCGCCATCGGCCTGCTGTTCATTGCCTTCTTCACCGGCCTGGTCTATTCGGACAGGTTTGCCCGTGAAGTAGGCGGCGCCGTCACCACCCTGGCCAGGCCGTTCGCAAAACGATTCCCACGCGTGGCCACGCTGGACTCGTTGGTCGAGGACCAGCGGTCCCGCATCCATGACGTTGTGCGCAACGGAAGTGTGCGGATGACCCTGGGGCTGGTCGGGATGTTCGGGTTCTTCTTCATCCTCTACTGGGTGTCGGCCCGCTCGGTGGGCATGGAACTCGCGGTGGTCCCGCTTTTCGCGGCCTACACCTTCCGCCAGTTCCTGACCGTCGTCGCGATCACCCCCGGGGGCCTAGGCGTCACCGAGGTGGGCACGGCGGGCATTTTGGTCGCCTTCGGTGCCGACCCCGCCTCAGCCTCGGCTGCTGCCCTCTTGTATGCCGTGTTTACCCACTTGCTGGAGGTCCCCCTCGGGATCACCGCGTGGGCGGGGTGGCTGATCGGACGCAAACGTACCGCCAGAAAAAAGACGGCACATTCTCAGGCTTAGCGTGAGGGCTTAGCGCCGCACCAAGCGTGAAACCTGGCGTTCGTGGGCGTGCACGGCGGTGGAGTCGTCAATGTCAGCGGCGATGAAATCGCCCGTGACTGCGCGGCACGCAATCTCTAGCAGACCGTCAGCCAGCGTGGGGTTGGCGGGCAGCACGGGACCGTGCAGGTAGGTCGCGACCACGTTATGGATGCGTGCGCCCTCGACCTTGTCGGTGCGGTTGTTGCCGCTGCCGTGTAGCACCGTCCCGAACGGTCGCTGGCCCTGGCCGAGTTCGGTGGATCCGGAGTGGTTTTCGTAACCCACGACGTTTCCGAACTCGGTGTCCAGAACGACCGGCCCGATCATCCGGGTGTCGTTGCCTTGGGTGGTCACGTCGAGGAGGCCCAGGCCGGGCAACACGGTGCCTTCAATGGTGGTGAACGCTTTGCCGAACAGTTGGTACATCCCGCACACCATCAGCATCGGAACTCCAGCCACCGCCAAATCGCGCAGCCGGTCAGCGTGCGCGTCGAGGTCCTGGGTGACCCTCACTTGGCCGGAATCTTGCCCTCCACCGCCCAAGATCACGTCGGCCCGCTCCGGCCAGGGATCGCCCGGGCCGTGATCGTGGACGATTGGGGTGTACCCGTGCCAACGCAACCGAGCCGCCAGGCAGCGCGTGTTGCCGAGATCGCCGTAGATGCTCATCTCACGGGGGTAGAGGTGGACGAGGTGGATCTCACCCTTGCTCGGCGCACTCATTCGTGCTCCTCTCCAAAGCGGGTCACGTCATAGGTCATCGCCAACCGTCGGCGCAGGTGCATCATCGCGGTGTACGTGCAAAAGAGTCGCGTCGGTTCACCTCTGTGCTCCGCCAAAAATGTGTCTAATGCCACGTCCAAATCGATTTCCGTGGCACTGACTGGCACGTCGTCGTACTGCAACCGCAGCGCCATGTCCCAGCCACGCACACCGCTGGTCATCGCCACCCCGCGCATCCGCAAACTGGCGAACGACACGTCATACAGCCAGGAGACGTCGCGGCCGTCGGCGTAGTTGTCGTTGATCGCGATCATCGTCGCCTCGGGCGCCGAGTCGTAGGTCCCCAGGGCCACCGTGAAGCCGGCCGGGTTCTTGACCAGCACCAACTCCAGGGGCGACCCGTTGATGTCGATGACCTCGCCGCGCCCGAACGGCGGCTCCACTGCGCGCAGAGCCGACAAGGCGGTGGCTGCGGTGAAGTCACCCGCCAGCACCACGCGAGCCATCGTGCTGGCGGCGGTGGCGTTGATCATCGCCGCCAGACCGCGCTGCTTGAGCGTGACCGGCCCGACGTCGGTGCCGCCGGGGTAGCGCACCGTAAAGGAGTGAGCGTCGTGGGTCAGCAGGAGGCCGTCGTCGGTGCCCATAGTCGGAGCGTCCGAAGGATCGTCGAACCGCACGTCGGCTTCCTGAATCTCCGGCAGGCGGTCGGCAATGGTGGGGTCTACGCCGAACCAGTGGATCGCTACCGCCGGGTCCAGTTTGACCGGGATCCGGGACACGAACGCGTCATCGGCGTTGAGCACCACCCCGTCCGTTGTCGTCTCCGCCAGCGCGGACAACAGACCCGCGGTGAAGTCAATCTCGGCGAACCGGTCAAGCTGGTCGCGGGCGACGTTGAGCAGCAGCGCGTGGGTCGGGGGCACGATGGCCGCGAAGTGTAGAGCGTGTGCTTCGTCCAACTCCAGCACCGCGACGTCGGCTTCGAGGTGGCCGCGCCAGTCAACCTCGGTCAGCAGCGCCGAGATGACTCCACGGGTGAAGTTGCTCCCGGTGGGGTTGGTGAAAACGTTCAACCCGTGCTCGCGCAAAATCGCGACCAGCATCTTGGTGGTGGTGGTCTTGCCGTTGGTACCGGTCACCACCACGATGCCCCGTGGGACATACGCGAGGGTATGCCGCAGCACGCTGGGATCGATCGTCTCGGCGACGAGACCGGGCAGCGCCGAGCCTCCACCCCGCAGCCGTGAGGCCACCCGGGCCGCTCGGCCTGCAGCCAAAGCTGCAGAGAGTCGGGCCTGCGTGAGAGCGTTCACTCCCACTCGATGGTGCCCGGCGGCTTGCTGGTGACGTCAAGCGCAACGCGGTTAACCTCTTCGACCTCGTTGGTGATCCGCGATGAAATGGTGGCCAGCACCTCATAGGGCAATCGGGTCCAGTCAGCGGTCATCGCATCCTCACTCGAGACGGGGCGCAGCACGATCGGGTGGCCGTAGGTGCGTCCGTCGCCTTGGACGCCGACGGAACGAACATCGGCGAGCAGCACGACGGGGCACTGCCAGATCTCTCGGTCTAGGCCGGCCTTGGTGAGTTCTTCACGGGCAATGGCGTCGGCCCGACGCAGGATGTCGAGGCGGCCGGCGTCGACCGCGCCGATGATCCGGATCGCCAATCCCGGGCCGGGGAAGGGTTGTCGCCAGACAATGGGCTCCGGGACGCCCAGCTCGAGCCCAACCAGGCGCACCTCGTCCTTGAACAGCGTCCGCAGCGGTTCGATGAGGCTGAATTGCAGGTCGTCGGGCAGTCCACCGACGTTGTGGTGGCTTTTGATATTGGCCGCTCCGGTGCCGCCACCGGATTCGACGACGTCGGGATACAGCGTCCCCTGGACGAGGAACTTCACCGGATGGCCTTCGTCGTCGGCATTCCCGGCAATGTCGCGGGCGGCCTGCTCGAAGACCCGGATGAACTCGCGGCCGATGATCTTGCGCTTGGTCTCCGGGTCGGACACTCCCGCGAGCGCGTCGAGAAACCGTTGCTGGGCGTCGATGACCACCAAATCCACCCCGGTAGCGGCGACGAAGTCGTGCTCAACCTGGGTGGCCTCGCCCTCACGCAGCAGCCCGTGGTCCACGAACACACACGTCAACTGCTCCCCCACGGCGGCGTTGACTAGGGCGGCCGCCACGGAGGAATCAACGCCACCGGACAAGCCGCAGATGAGGCGGGCGTCGCCGACTTCGTCCTTGATCTTGGCCACCAACTCAGCGGCCACTCCGGCGCTGGTCCAGTTAGGTTCGAGTCGGGCACCGTCGCGCAGGAAATTTTCGATAACCCGCTGCCCGAAGGTCGAGTGCATGACCTCGGGGTGCCACTGGACGCCGTACAACTGGCGTTGGTTGTCCTCGAATGCCGCGACCTCGGCCCCAGGGCTGGTGGCCGTCACCGTGGCGCCCGGAGGCGCGGCGGTGACCGAATCGCCGTGCGACATCCAGACCGGCTGAGCATCTGGCTGACCGTTGAACAAGGTGCTCTCGGTGTCGCTGAGGCTCGCGCGCGTCTCGCCGTATTCGCGCATCCCCGTCTTGGCGACCGTGCCGCCCATCGCTGCTGCCATGGCCTGGAAGCCGTAGCAAATACCCAGTACGGGCACCCCCGCCTCGACCAGGGCGGGGTCCAGTTGAGGTGCTTCGTCGGCATACACCGACGAAGGGCCCCCGGAGAGCACGAGGGCGCTCGGAGATTTGGCGAGCATGTCGGCCACCGCCATGGAGTGCGGCACGATCTCGCTATACCGCCCGGCTTCGCGGACCCGCCGCGCGATCAGTTGGGCGTATTGAGCCCCGAAGTCCACGACCAACACGGGATGCTCGGCAAGGGGGGCAGCTGCTACCTGCGGCGCTGCGGGCGGGGTCTGTGTCACCCGAGTAGGTTACCGGCGAGCGCGGACGCCGATCCCCATCTGCCTCTTCGCCGCGCGCGTCACCTTCCGTTCGACGTAGAAGGAGAGGAACGGAACTACCCCAGCGAGCATGACGCCCACCATCCGAGGAAGCGACCATCGCAACTCGAATCCGAGCATCGCCACCGAGACCAAATAGACCATGTAGAGGAAGCCGTGCGGTTGGGCCCACCAGTCCAAGATGTGGTTGTCGAAGCCATAGCGCAGCACCATATGCACGGTCAGCACCAGCAACGCGAGACCGACGATCATGGCCATGACCTGGAAGAACTTCAGTTTGTTAACGGCGCTCACGAAGCAACTGTAGATCGCGATTCTGCGTCTTCGGTGACAGGCGGGTAGGTGGCATCGCGCAGGAAGCGCCAGTACATGTAGATCGCGAAGCCGCCGAAGACCCACCACTGCAGCGCATACCCCAGATTGCCCCAGTCCACGCTCGCACCCAACGAGGGCGGAGGCACAGGCACCACATCTGTGATCGAGGCTGGCTGCTCGTCGGTAGCGAAGATAAAGGCGTTATACAGATCGCCCGGCCACGTGTTCGCGAGGGTAGCCAGGTCGATGGAGGCCAGTTGACCGGCAGCCAGCGGCTCACCCTCCCCGGGTGGAACCGCAGACTCGGAAGGGGCCAGGGTGCCTTGCACGATCCGTGCTCCACTACCCGGGGTGTCAGCATCGGCCGGATCGCTGACCCACCCTCGCAGCACCGGCAGCACGGCCCCGTCGTCGGTGCGTAGACCGGTCACCACCCACCACCCCGGTTGACCATCCAATACACGCTCCGGCACCACAAACTGCAGACTCGGGTCGTAGGCACCCGCGACTTCAACCGGCAGATTTGAGGCACCTGAAGGAAACGGGGCATGAGGCTCGGTGACCGAGGTCAGGGGCACCCGCGTCACTTGTGCTTGACCGTCCAGCACGTCTTGCGCATCGCTGGAGTTGGCCCTCGAAATCTGCCACAGGCCCAATTGGCTAAACGCGACCAGAACGATGATCAGCAACGCCAGTATGGCGAGCCATCGAGGTTGGAGGGCAGTGCGCAGCACTAGATCAGCGTACGTTGCCCACCTTAGCGCGGCGCTCAGTAAGGCGAAGCGACGATCTCCACCCGCTGGAACTCCTTGACGTCGGTATAACCGGTGGTGGCCATCGCCCGTCGCAGCGCACCCATCAGGTTAGTGCTTCCGTCGGCGTCACGACCCGGTCCGAGCAGAATTTCCGCCAGGCTGCCCACCGTGCCGACATGGACGCGCTCGCCTCGGGGAAGCAACGGGTGGTGCGCCTCGGAGCCCCAGTGGAACCCGCGCCCAGGGGCCTCTTGCGCCCTGGCTAACGCCGCTCCGATCATGACCGCGTCGGCGCCGCAGGCCACGGCCTTGACGATCTCGCCGGAGTTACCGACTCCGCCGTCGGCAATCACGTGGACGTATCGGCCGCCGGATTCGTCGAGGTAGTCCCGCCGGGCTGCGGCGACATCGGCGATGGAGGTCGCCAACGGGGCATCGATACCTAGCGTGGTGCGCGTGCGGTGCGCCGATCCTCCGCCGAAGCCCACGAGGACACCGGCGGCCCCGGTGCGCATCAGGTGCAACGCGGCGGTATAGGTACCGGCTCCACCGACCACGACCGGCACGTCAAGCTCGTAGATGAAACGCTTGAGGTTCAGCGGCTCGAGGTTGGAGGAGACGTGCTCCGCCGAGACCGTGGTGCCCCGGATGACGAAGAGGTCGACGCCCGCGTCCACCACGGCCCGCCAGTACTGCTGGGTGTGTTGCGGAGACAGCGCCCCGGCCACGGTCACGCCGGCCGACCTGATCTCTTGCAGTCGTTGCGTGATCAAGTCGCGGCGAATGGGCGCGGCGTACAACTCGCGCATGCGATTGGTGCAGTCCGCTGGGTCTAGCGCTGCGATCTCGTCCAAAGCCCAGCTGGGGTCGTCGTAGCGAGTCCACAGGCCTTCGAGGTCGAGCACCCCGAGGCCGCCGAGTTTGCCCATCTCGATAGCCGTCTGAGGGCTGACCACAGAGTCCATTGGCGCAGCCATCAACGGCAAGTCAAAGTGGTAGGCGTCAATCTGCCAGGAGATGGACACCTCGTCGGGGTCGCGGGTGCGGCGCGAAGGCACAATCGCGATGTCGTCAAACGAATACGCGCGGCGGCCACGCTTGCCCTTGCCGATCTCGATCTCAGTCACCGGGCAAGGGTACAAGCCGCACCGGCCCACACGGACGGACTAGCGCGCCACGTAGTTGGGTGCCTCTACCGTCATCTGTATGTCGTGCGGGTGCGACTCTTTGAGTCCGGCCGCCGTGATGCGCACAAAACTGCCCCGGTCTTTGAGCTCCGGGATCGTGCGAGCGCCGACGTAGAACATGGATTGACGCAGCCCACCGATGAGTTGGTAAGACACGGCAGCCAGCGGCCCCCGGTAGGGCACTTGGCCTTCGATGCCCTCCGGAACCACCTTGTCGTCGTCGGCGACGTCAGCCTGGAAGTACCGATCCTTGGAGTAGGAGACGCCACGGCCACGGGAGGCCATGGCCCCCAAACTGCCCATCCCGCGGTAGGACTTGTACTGCTTGCCGTTGATGAACACCAATTCTCCTGGTGACTCTTCACAGCCGGCTAGCAACGACCCCAGCATTACCGTGTCCGCGCCGGCCACCAAGGCCTTGGCGATGTCACCGGAATACTGCAGGCCGCCGTCGCCGATGACGGGCACGCCCGCTACTGCGGCCGCTCGCGCTGCCTCGTGGATCGCCGTCACCTGAGGCACTCCGACTCCGGCGACCACTCGGGTGGTGCAGATCGATCCGGGACCCACCCCCACCTTCACGGCGTCGGCGCCCGCATCAATTAACGCTTGGGCGCCAGCGCGGGTCGCGACGTTGCCACCGATCACGTCGACGGCCGCCGCCGCCGGGTCAGCCTTGAGCCGGGCGATCATGTCGGTCACCCCGCGAGCATGACCGTTGGCGGTGTCGACGACCAGCAGGTCGACCCCCGCCTCGACCAGTACCATCGCCCGCTCCCATGAGTCGCCGAAGAATCCCACCGCCGCGCCCACTCGCAGCCTCCCGCCGTCGTCCTTGGTGGAGGACGGGAACTGCTCGGTTTTCGTGAAGTCCTTCACGGTGAACAGCCCCCGCAGTGTGCCGTCGGCGTCCACGATCGGTAACTTTTCGATCTTGTTGACCGCCAGCAACTGCAAGGCGTCCAGTTTGTCGATGCCCACGTGACCGGTGATCAGCCCCGTGGTCGTCATCACGTCGGCGACCCGGACCTGCATGTCGTTCTCGAAGCGGATGTCGCGGTTGGTGATGATGCCGATCAGTGTGCCTGCGTCATCGATCACCGGCAGACCTGAGATGCGGAACTGGCCACAGAGGGCATCCATCTGGGCAAGTGTGGCGTCGGGGCCGATAGTGACCGGGTCGGTGACCATGCCATTCTCGGAGCGCTTGACTCGATCCACATGGGCCGCCTGGTCGGCGATAGATAAGTTGCGGTGCACAATCCCCAGCCCACCCTCTCGGGCCATGGCAATGGCCATCCGCGACTCGGTTACGGTGTCCATCGCCGCCGACACCAGGGGCGAGCGCACGGCGATGCGGCGCGTCAACATCGTCGAGGTGTCTGCCTCGCTGGGGATGACATCGGTCTCCCCTGGCAGCAACAACACGTCGTCAAAGGTGAGCCCAACCTGGGCAAAAGTCGAGGGCGAATCGAGGTCGGAAGCACCAGTGGTCATGCAGTGAGTCTATGACCTCCCAAGGCTCACCCTTTCGGGTGTTTCAGCAGGTCGGCTCATGGGCGCTACTTAGAGGTAACGTTGTAAACACATTTTTCTGAGGAGGAGCGAGTGACCGAGACCGCGAAGCAACCGGGACCTGTGGCAGAGCTCTGGGAATGGCAGTACATCGGCTTATGCCGAACTGTCAGCCCCGAGGTTTTCTTCCACCCTGAAGGTGAGCGAGGTCCAGCCCGTCGCCGTCGTGACGAGCGGGCCAAGCAGGTGTGCTTGGCCTGCCCTGTGCTCCAGCAGTGTCGCGACCACGCGCTCCGGGCGCGGGAGCCGTACGGCGTCTGGGGTGCCATGACCGAGGGAGAGCGCGAGGATGTCCTCGCGCGAAAAAACTAGATCCGGTCCGACACGCCTTCTCACCACGCGCCAATGGCCCAGACCCCGCACTCGGGGACTGGGCCATTGTTCGTTTGTGCACCTACCGATGAGGGCACGAACGCGTCACGCTCGGGACTATCAGTGGCCGTGGCCGTGGCCCGCAGCGGCTGGCTCGGCCTCTTCAGGCTTGTCAACGACCAACGTGTCGGTCGTCAGCACCATGGCCGCGATCGACGCAGCGTTACGTAGTGCTGAACGCGTCACCTTAACGGGGTCGATTACGCCGGCACTCATGAGGTCGCCGTATTCGCCGGTGGCCGCGTTGAGACCCTGACCGGGCTCCATGTCGGACACGTGAGCGGTAGCTACATAACCCTGCAGGCCCGCGTTCTCCGCGATCCAACGCAACGGCTCCATGGCGGCCTTGCGCACGATTGCTGCGCCGACGGCCTCGTCACCGGACAAGTCCAACTCGTCAAGGGCCCGCGTTGCATGGATGAGGGCTGAGCCGCCACCGGCGACGATGCCTTCTTCGATGGCTGCACGCGTTGCCGAGACAGCGTCTTCGATGCGGTGCTTCTTTTCCTTCAGCTCCACCTCGGTGTACGCACCGACCTTGATGACGCAGACACCACCGGACAACTTGGCTACGCGCTCCTGGAGCTTTTCGCGGTCCCAATCGGAATCGGTGGCAGCCATTTCGGTCGACAACTGAGCCGTGCGGGCTGCGACCTCGTCGGCCGAGCCGCCACCGTCAATAATGGTGGCATCGTCCTTGGTCAAGACCACGCGACGCGCGGAGCCGAGGACCTCCAGGCCCACCTGGTCCAACTTGAGACCGACCTCTTCGGTGACGACCTGGCCACCGGTCAAGATCGCCATGTCCTGCAACATCGCTTTACGACGATCACCGAACCCGGGTGCCTTGACAGCAGCAGCGTTGAGCGTGCCGCGGATCTTGTTGAGCACCAGCGCGGACAGTGCTTCGCCGTCGACGTCCTCGGCGATGATCAGCAGCGGCTTGCTCTGCTGAGCGACCTTGTCCAGCAACGGAAGAATGTCGGCAACGGCCGAAATCTTGCCCTGATGCAGCAGCACGTAGGCGTCCTCTAGGACGGCCTCCATGCGGTCTTGATCGGTGACGAAGTACGGCGACAGGTAGCCCTTGTCGAACTGCATACCTTCGGTGAACTCCAGGTCCATCTCAGCCGTCGAGGATTCCTCGACCGTGATAACGCCGTCCTTGCCGACCTTGTCGAACGCGTCGGCGATCAGTTCGCCGATGACGGTGTCCTGAGCGGACAGGCTGGCGACCTGGGCGATCTCATCACGGCCGTCGAGCTCGCGCGCGGTGTCCAACAGGCGAGTCGACACGGCCTCAACGGCTGCGTCAATGCCACGCTTCAAACCCGAGGGGGCAGCGCCTGCGGCAACGTTGCGCAGACCTTCCTTGACCATGGCCTGGGCTAGCACGGTGGCGGTGGTGGTGCCATCACCAGCGACATCGTTGGTCTTGGTTGCAACCTCTTTGGCCAGTTGAGCACCCATGTTTTCGTAGGGGTCATCCAACTCGACTTCGCGAGCGATCGTCACCCCGTCGTTAGTGATCGTGGGGGCACCCCATTTCTTGTCGAGGACGACGTTGCGGCCGCGTGGGCCGAGCGTCACCTTGACGGCGTTGGCGAGGGCGTCAACACCGCGCTCCAAGGACTTGCGCGCCTGATCGTTGAACTGCAATTGCTTTGCCATAAAGAACACGCCTTTCTTGTGTGTTTACTTGCCGGATGGGCGACGCCCCGGCCACCCCGCACGCAGCGGGACGCCGGGGCATCAATGCACGAGTCAGTCACCAACGACGGCGAGCACGTCGCGCGCCGAAAGGATGAGGTAGTCCTCGCCGGCGTACTTGATCTCAGTACCGCCGTACTTGCTGTAGATCACGCGGTTACCAACGGCAACGTCCATCGGGACGCGGTTGCCGTTGTCGTCGATGCGGCCCGGACCCACGGCCAGGACTTCGCCCTCTTGGGGCTTTTCCTTGGCAGTGTCCGGGATGACCAGGCCAGAGGCGGTGGTCTGCTCGGCCTCGACGGCCTGCACAACGATTCTGTCTTCGAGCGGCTTGATGGAAACCGACACAGCGGCCATTCCTTTCGTCGTTGTCGACTAGCTGGGTCAACTCACTTGGGTTACTCGTTGTCACCAGGCGTTGGCCGCCGTCGCGGGGATCGACCCTGCCCAGATCTGGCACTTGCGCGCCTCGAGTGCTAAGTAAGAATCTAGGCGGCTATTAGCACTCGGTCAAGCCGAGTGCCAGGGTGTCGCGCATTGGGGTCACAGGAACGGCTGCAACGGCCGCAGGACCTTCTCGCCCAAACGGTGGAGCAGCGTTCGGTCTGCCCACAACTGCGTCGTCATCTCGGTACAGTTGCTGAGGTCTTGCTCGAACACGGCCTCCATCACGCTCGCTTGCGCAGGGCCCACGACGTCGAGATTGACCTCGTAGTTACCGCGCAGCGAGAGGCGGTCAATGTTCGCCGTACCCACGGTGGTCCATTGCCCGTCCGCAGTAGCGGTCTTGGCGTGGACCATCGCGTCTTGGTAGAGAAAGAGCCGGACCCCACCTTCGAGCAATTCGGTCACGTAACTGCGAGCGACGATGTCGGCCACGATGTGATTCGAGCGTTGCGGTGTCACTACCCGCACATCCACTCCGCGCGCCGCGGCGGCGAGCAATCCGTACATAATTTCTCGGTCCGGGATGAAGTATGCCTGCGTGATGTAGACGTGATGGGTGGAGCGGTCAATCGCCTCGAGGTACATATTGCGCACAGGGAAGACCACCCGCGACGGCTCGTTGCGGGCAGCACGCATGGGGTAGTCCCATCGCGGCGCACCGACGTTAGGCAGCTCTGGCTGCCCGGTCTTGCTATGGCGATTCCAGAAGTCGATGAAGCAGTTACTCAACTCCCATACGGTGTCGCCCTCCACGCGTAGGTGGGTGTCTCGCCACTGGGTGGCGTACGTCGATCCGATGTTGTAGCCCCCCACAAAGCCCACCGAGCCGTCGACCACCAGAATCTTGCGGTGGTCGCGTCCGGTGCGCCGGATGTCGAATACCCCGCCCCGCACGGTCGGGAACTGCATCACGTTGACGTTGCTCGGAAACTTTTTGAACTCCCCGGGCACCACCAAGTTCGCGAAGCCGTCAAAGACCACAAACACCTCGACCCCACGATCAGCCGCCGCCACGACGGCATTCTTGAATTGCTGTCCGACCGCATCTCCCTTCCATATGTAGCTCGCTAAGTAGACGTGGTCTTGAGCTCGCGCAATCGACTCCAGCATCGCGGCATACACGTGCTCGCCGTAGGTGTAGGTCGTCAGGGTGTTGCCGGAGACTTCCGTTTGGTGCGCGGCATTCTCGGGGGCATCGTGCACGTCGGTAGTGCGCCGCTTACGCAACGCATCGACACCGGTGATCGCCGCCGCAGCGACGATCGGGATCGAAGAAGTGACAGCGGCCACACGGAGAATATTGCCCGGCAAACTTCTCAGCACTCGCGCTAATGGTGTGGTCAGTGTGTTCATCAGTGCCTAGGCCTCTCGTCGTGAAGGAAGCGAGGAGAATCGCTCGACGTTTTCCGTGGTCCCCGACACCACCAGTTCATCGCCTTCGTGCACCATCGTCTCGGGGACGGCATAGGTGAAGTCCTCGCCGCTTCGCTTGATCCCCACCACCGTGACGGTATAAGTGCTTCGCACCGCAGATTCGGCCAAGGTGACGTTCCACGTCTCGCGGGGCGCGTAGGTGCGGATCATGGCAAATCCGTCTTCGAACTCCAGATAGTCCTTCACTCCCCCGGTCACCATGTGGGCGACACGCTTGCCCATCACGTGCTCAGGATAGATGACGTGAGTGGCCCCGATATTTTCCAGGATCTTGCCGTGCTTGCGGGTGATGGCTTTGGCGAAGATGCGCTCCACTCCCGCCTCGACCAAGGTGATCACGGTCAGCACACTCGCCTCGATGTCGGAGCCAATCGCCACGACCGCGCTCTGGAGTTGCTTGACGCCGAGTTGGCGCATCGCCTCCCCGTCGGTGGCATCAGCTTGCACGGTGAGGGTGAACTCGTCGGCGTACCGCTGCACGCGCGCCGCGTCCTCATCAACCGCCAACACCTCCACCTGCTGGTGCATCAGCGACTCGGCTACCGCAGACCCGAACCGGCCCAGACCGACCACCAACACCGTGCTGGTATGCACCGGCCGGGTCCTTCGTTTAGCCAACAATGGGTCGCTCCTCGGGTAGGCGGTAGTGCCGGTGCCTGGTATTCAACGCTATCGCCGAGGCCACGGTGATGCTGCCTACGCGGCCGATGAACATCAGAACCATCAGAATAATCTGGCCGGTAGGTGGCAAGTCCGCAGTGATCCCAGTCGACAACCCGACCGTGGCGAAGGCCGACACCACCTCGAAACTGATGTCGATCGCGGGCAGATCGGTCACCGCCATCATGCTCACGATCGACACCGAGACTAGCCCAAGGGCCAACATCGTCACCGTTAACGCTTGTCGCTGCACTGCTCCGGAGATCCTGCGGCCACGAATAGAAACGTCCTGCTCACCGCGGATTTCCGACCAGATGACGAACCCGAGAATGACGAAGGTGCTGACCTTGATCCCACCGGCGGTGCCAGCGCTGCCGCCACCGATCAGCATCAGGCCCGTGGTGACGGCTTCGGTCTCGTCGTTGATCAGCGCGTAGTCCACCGAGTTGAACCCTGCGGTCCGAGGGAAGACGCCCCCCGCGAACGATCCGAAGATCTGGCCACTGGCCCCCATTCCCTCCAGCGTGCCCCCCGACGTGGCCTCGAAGGCCCAAAAAAGGAGCGAACCGACGGCGAGCAACACGACACTGCCCCATACCGTGATCCGGGTATGTAGCGTCCAGCTCGCGGGACGCCGCCAGCGGTGACGCAACTCGCGCAGCACCGGAAATCCGATCCCACCGAGAATGACCGCCGCACAGATCGGCATGATGATCAGCGGATCGGCGACGTAACCCATCAAGTTGTCGCTGAACAGCGAGAAGCCAGCGTTGTTGAAACTGGACCCCGAATGGAAAATGCCGTTCCAGAGCGCCTCAGACCACCGCTGGTCGTAGCCCAGTTTGAAACGAAGGACTAACACGACTGCCACGATGGACTCAATGATGGCCATCATCGCCACCACCCGCACGAGGACCCGACGGACGTCGCCCAAGGCGGTCGTATGGGTCTCGGCCTGAGCGACCATCGTGCTTCGGAGCCCGAGGCGGCCCCGCACCGTCAGGGTCAGCAAGGTGGCCATTGCCATCACGCCGAGCCCACCGATATGAATCAGCACGAGGATGATGGCCTGCCCGAACGACGTCCAATAGCTGGCGGTGTCCACGGTGATCAACCCCGTCACACAGACCGCCGAAACGGTGGTGAACGACGCGACCATCAGGTCTGCGGGCTTGTCCCCGACGCGCGAGATCGGCAACATCAACATCAAGGTGCCGATGATGACGACTACACCGAAGGCGACGGTGACCAATCGGGCCGGATGCCGCAGCGAACCGGGGAACTTCACGCGCGGATCTGCTCGATCGGTTGGGACGAGTCGACGGAAAAATCCAGAGCCGACGGGCTGGCCCCGGCCGACACGGCTAGCGACCCCCACGCGGCCACCATGGCACCGTTGTCGGTGCAGAGGCCGGGTCGAGGCACCCGCATCGCTATGGCTGCCGCGTCGCAGCGTGCTTGCGTCACCACGCGTAGGCGGCTGTTGGCGGCCACCCCTCCGCCGATCAGGAGGGAGTCGACTCCGTGTTCGCGGCACGCCGCCACGGCCTTGGTGCTCAGCACGTCGACCACCGCTTCTTGGAAGCTGGCCGCAACGTCAGCCACGGGCACCGGCTCGCCAGCCGCGGCGCGCATCTCCACCCACCGCACAACCGCCGTCTTGAGCCCAGAGAACGAGAAGTCGAAACGGTGACGCTGCGTGTGTTTGCCCCCGGTAAGTGCACGCGGGAAGTCAATGGCCACGGCGTTGCCGTCCCGAGCCATTTTGTCGATGTGAGGGCCGCCCGGAAACGGTAAGCCCAGCACTCGGGCCACCTTGTCGAAAGCCTCCCCGGCGGCGTCATCCATCGTCGCCCCCAACGAGTGGACTTCACGGGTCACATCAGGCACCAGCAGCAGGTTGGAGTGTCCGCCGGAGACCAGCAGGGCCATCGTCGGCTCGGGCAGCGCACCGTGCTCCACGACGTCTACGGCAACGTGGGCGCTGAGGTGGTTGACGCCATACAGGGGCAGTCCGAGCGATACCGAGAGCGCTTTGGCCGCGGCCACCCCCACCAACAACGCGCCGGCCAACCCCGGGCCGCTCGTGACGGCGAGCGCATCGATGTCGCCTAGCCGCACCCGGGCCTCCACACAGGCACGGTCCAGGGTGGGCACCATCGCTTCCAGGTGCGCCCGGCTGGCCACCTCGGGCACCACGCCGCCGAACCGGGCGTGTTCGGCCACGCTGCTTGCAATGGCGTCGGCGAGCAGCGTGTGGCCGCGCACGATGCCGATGCCGGTTTCGTCACAACTCGTTTCGATCCCGAGGACCAGCGGGGCATCACGCATCGCTTTCCCCCGTTCGGTGCAGCACACGGCGCATGACCATCGCGTCGACCCCTTCGTGACGAATGCTGTCGCTAGGGTCACCGGCAGAACTACCGCTGACGTAGTAGCCAGACCGGGTTGCGATCTGCGCGTAGTTGTGGCGCGCGTAGAGCGCAAGAGCGGCAGGGTTATCAGCCCGAACCTCGAGCAGCATCGCGCGAGCCCCCCGCCGACCGGCGGCGTCGTGTATCTGGGTGAGCAGCACCGAACCGAGGCCCATCCCTTGGTGCTTCGGCGCCACCGCAATCGTCATCACGTCGGCATTCTCCCCGTTGATGTCGATGCCTGCATATCCGGCGATCGGCGCACACCTCACGGCCCCGAACCTCGCCACCACGTAGTGACGCCGCGGACGACCCGCTAACTCTGCCCACCAGGTGGCCTCGCTCCAGGCGTCATCCGGGTAGGTCGCAGCCTCCAGCGCGGCGACCTCGGCAAGATCGCACCACTGCATAGCCTCGACCTCGACGCCTCGTCGGCTCATCGAGTCGAGGCGGTAAAGGTCGGGGTGCGGGCGCTGGGGACGGCGTCCGGGCGTCGAAGGTAGAGCGGCTCGGGGGCCAGCAGGAGGTCATCGCGGGCAGCCAGACGCCCCAGATCGGCGGCACTCACGTCGAGAGGGCCGCGCCCAGCCATCAGCGACTCGGGATAGAGTCGCGGACCCACCCCGACCGCCGGCAACGCGGCAACGTGCACCGGTAGATCACTGGCTCGGGACACCGCTGGGCCACTGATCCGCTGGAAACGACCTTCAGTCACCGCATACCGCGCCCAATAAATCTCTTTGCGGCGCGCGTCGGTCGCGACGATGAACTCGGGGTAGCGATCGCCCACCCCGGACGCGATCGCGTCCAGCGAACACACACCGACCACGGGTATGCCGAGCGCGTGGCCCATCACTAACGCGGTGCTCATGCCGACACGCAGCCCGGTGAAGGGGCCCGGGCCCACCCCGACCACGATGCGGGTGAGATCACGCGGCACACCGCCTGCTTCATTCATGGCGCGCAGCAGCGTCGGCGCAAGGAGCTCACCGTGGCTTTGCGCGTCGCGCACGGTGGCTTCGCTGAGCACGTCACCCGCGCGTAAACACGCCGCAGTGATGACGGATGTGGAGGTGTCCATCGCGAGCAGCACTGGGTCAGGCTAACGTGGGTAACCCCAACTGCTTATGGAAGGACGACTAATGCTCACTCGCTTGTTCTCTTACCTTGGTACTCCTGTCGTCGAGGTCAGCGCCCACTGCGATCTGCCGTGCGGCGTCTATGACCCGGCCCAGGCTCGTATCGAAGCTCAGTCGATCAAGGGCATCATGGAAAAGGTCAACGCCAGCGATGACCCCGAAATGAAGGCCCGCGGCGTGCTGATCAAAGAAGAGCGCTCGGAGTTGGTCAAGCACCACGTTTCGGTGCTCTGGACCGACTACTTCAAGCCCCCACACTTCGAGGCCTACCCGCAACTGCACATGCTGGTCAACGAAGCCACCAAGTTGGCTGGTGCCTCGGGCACCAAGTCAAGTTGGGATGTGGCCGTTGCTGACGAACTACTCTCCAAGATCGACGAGATTGCCGAAATCTTCGCCGAGACCAAGAAAGCCTGATCTCATGATGCTCTCAGGCGCAATCACTTGAGGGCAGAATGCGCGTGCACCCGCGATGGCCAGAGGTCCAAGGACAGCATGTCTGCCTGGGAGATCTGGCCATCGCGCACGAGCATGTGACACAATTCCCGCAACACGTTGGGGTCGTAGTCGTACCCCATGCCCAGACGAAGCCGTTGCAGAGCTCGCATCCGGGTGGCTGATTCCAACGCGACCCCGACGAGATCGTCGTAGGCGTTGGCGACGCGCAGTATGCGGCTCGCGATCGGAATGTCCCCCAACTCCTCCAAGCGCCAGTATGGCGTAGCCTGATGAGCCACCGAAGTGGCCACCCTCGACAACTCGGCCGTGCGCGCCAGCAGCGCCGCTCCCGCACTCGCCACGCGGCGCTGGTCCAACGCTGAGGTATGGGTCGTGGCGCCACCAGGGATAGGCCGCGGCAACGACAGTTGGCCCAAGTCGTGTAACAACGCCGCGTACTCAAGGTCCTTCAGGAGCGGCTTCGAGAGCCCCACTTGACGACCCACCGGGACGGCTAAGCGCGCCACGCGCGCGGCGTGGCCGGGGTCGGTGAATCCGCCTTGATCCGTCAGTTTGGACAGCGCCCAGACGGTTTGACGTTGGCCATCGGCCACGTTGGCCTGGCGCCGCACGGCCATCAGCAACAGGACCAGCGGCAGCACGAAGATGGCCACCGCCAAGAACCCGACCGCACGAGTTGCTAGAGCGGTCGACACTGCGGTGCTGACCACCCCGAAGCCGATCGTGCCCACAGCTTTGAACTCGTCGACGACCGCGTAGCGAAGCGGGAAGTGCTCTTGTGCGGCTCGCTCGTAACTCCACCACATCAATGGGAAGCACAGCGCCACTGCCGTGATACCGGTCATCGCCAGCGCCAGCGCCCAATGGTGAATTGGATCCCACGTGATCAATGCCTGTTGTAGCGAGCCGCCGCCCAAGTCAGCTCGCACAGCCAAAGCCGCAATGGCGGTGACCACGACCCGCATCGCAACGTCCGATAACACTGGCAGGTGTCCCATGATTACCAGCCGGAGCAGCGACGCCGCAGCGGCAGCTAAACCGGCGATCAGTACGATGTAGCCAGCGTTGACATCGACGACGACGCCTCCGGACAGCACCGGCGTCATGGCCATAGCGATGCTCACCGTCATTCCGATTGGCTCGACCTTTCGGCCGTTGACGATGATGGAGCGAGAGTCGGCGACCACAATCACGACGCAAGACACGACCAGCCACAGCGTCACCGACGACGATGATGTGGGGGGCCAACCCGGGTCGGCGACGAAAAGGAAAGCGAGGAGGGCTAGCGCCGCAACGTTCAACGTTTGAGCAAACCCTCGATCCGCACTTTTGCGCCTCATGCGCGGGCCTCGTCGCTCTCCGGCTGCCAGGCTGCATACTCGTCGCTAACGGTCGGGTCGTCATGGTCGTTCACGTCGACGGCGGCGGCTAGGGCGGCCTCGCCAATTTTGGTCGGCTCCCAGGGCTCGTCTTTGAGTACCTGCGCCAAAGCCTGCACCACGCCCGGGTCGAGATGGGTCCCGGCTCGATCGCGCAAATTCCGCAAAGCCGCTTCGCCGCTGATTTCGTCCCGATACGAGCGGTTTGTCGTGAGTGAGTCGAACGCATCGGCGACGGCGATCACTCTGGCGAAAATGGGTATGGCGTCTCCGGCGAGTCCGGCGGGGTATCCCAGGCCGTCGAAACGCTCGTGGTGGTGCAAGATACCGGCCAGTGCTGGCTTGAGGAATGTGATGTCGGACAGCATGTTGACGCTCGCTTGCGGGTGGTCCTGGATCGCCGCCAGGTAACTCACGTCGCTGGGCGCGGTGCCCCGGGGCACCGTCGTTGACGTCGATACCCACCCCAGGTCATGCAGCAGCGCGGCGAAGTTGAGGTCTTCCGCGTCGTCGCCGGTGATGTGGAGCAAAGGGGCCATTCGGCGGGACAACTCGGCGACGCGCGCGCTGTGGCCCACCGAATACGGGATGGCCACTTCGAGGGCCGCCATCAGCGTCTTGACCGTGCGAGTGTGGCTTCGCCGCTCGGTTGCGTGACGGCTGAGCACCCATTGGGTCAGCAGCAGCGGGACGATCACCAGCGCTGCACTAAAGGGTCCGATACCCACCGGCTCCCACAAGACCACGAGAAGCACCGCGAGCAGAACGTGAACGGCGTATCCCCAGCCAAGACTTCGGATTACCCCGAGGGCCTCACTAAAGGGATTTCGCCGCCGGGTGGCCGCGATCAGCAGACCGATCAGCACGGCATTGACCCAGATCAGCACCACGTAGCCCGCGATCATTGGCAACGCGACATTGGTCAAAATCGTCTCAACGGAAGGCACGCCGATTTTTCCATCTTGTTCTCTTGCCACAAAGTCGAGACCGCCGACAGCAAAGTAGGTCGCCGCTCCTGCTCCGGCCATACAACCCGTTACCGCAGCATTCGAGAGCCACGACGCCACGCCAGAAGTACGGAAGTCAAAGAGGTTACTAGTAACCCCTACCAGCACGGCACCGACCGGGCCCGCGAGCACCGTGGCAGCCGCCAAAACGACGATAGTGAACGACACTCCCCAGTCGATTTCGAAATCCGTCTCACGCATGTTGACGCCCAGCACCCCCAGCGCGGACAGGACAACAACCGCTTGCCAATTGACTTCGGGCTGGACCTGCAGTCCCCACGAGATCATAGCGATGGTCAGCCCCCACATCAGTGCGATCACCGCGTAGACGTACCACGTAGGAGGGGACGAACGCATTATGCGCTCGTCCCCTTCGTCTGGCGACCTTGGGGCCGCCGCTGCGGTTTACCGGCCGTTCCAATGCACGACGTCGGTGAACGAACCCCGACGGGAAAAAAAGCGGCTGAATGCTGCGAACATGTGACTCCTTGTCGTCCATCCAACGACGATGCCATGGTGTTCCTTTCCGAGGAACGCATCCGGATGTACCTACAGAATGGCACGAACTGACGGGTCATCGCGGTGAACATACCATATACGAGGAAAATTGGGGGGAAGATTTTGCCCACAGCGTACTTTCCACGCCCGCAGGGTAGGCTGTGAGATCCGCTAGTATGGCCCGAGCCGGTCGCGACACAATCTGTGCAATGGCCGCAGTTGGGCCCACGCACCGTTGAACAGATCAGGAGCACACGATGAGCAAGCGAGCACGCAAGCGCCGCGCTGGCAAGAAGAAGAACGCGAACCACGGCAGGAAGCCGAACGCCTAGGCCAGCACCCCAACACACGTGACGGACGCTCCCACTCCCTAGTGGAGGGGGAGCGTCCTGCGTTGCCCGACGGTTCGTTGACCGGTGCCGCTACGAAGAACCGCTCTTGGTCACGGTGATGGACGTGATGCGAGAGATGACTTGCATCCGCAACGCGCTCGGGGCCCGCTCACCATGGCAGGCTCGACGCACCAGTGATTTCAACAACAGGTCGCGTTCGTACTCAAGCAGGCACGGCCCACATTCGTCGAGGTGGGCCTTGATGGCTTCACGATCTTCGGGCCCAGCTTCGTTGTCGACGTATTCAAAAAGCCGAAGAATGACTTCAGCACAATCAGTGCCGTGCTGGCTTTCTGGCGCACGAGCGTCGTGGTCGTTCATTTCTTCACCGCCCCGTCCTTGATGAACCCGCGTTCTAACGCGTAATCGCTGAGCAAGTCTCGCAATTGTCTCCGTCCTCGATGTAGACGCGACATGACGGTGCCTATCGGCGTCCCCATGATTTCGGCTATCTCTTTGTAGGCGAAGCCTTCAACGTCCGAGAGGTATACCGCCATTCGGAAGTCCTCACCGATCGCAGCGAGCGCTCGTTTCACATCAGAGTCCGGCAAGTGGTCCAACGCTTCAACCTCGGCCGAGCGCAGCCCTCGCGAGGTGTGCTGCTCGGCTCGAGCCAACTGGTAATCCTCTACGACAGCGGCGTCGGATTCTTTGGGCTGGCGCTGCTTCTTGCGGTACGTATTGATGTAGGTGTTGGTCAGGATGCGATACATCCACGCTTTGAGGTTGGTCCCGGGCCGGTACTGGTGGAAAGCCGCAAACGCTTTGGCGTACGTTTCTTGGACCAAATCCTCAGCATCGGTGGGGTTTCGCGCAGTGCGCAACGCTGCGCTGTACATCTGATCGATAAGGGGCATGGCTTCGCGCTCGAATCGGGCCGCGCGATCAACTGGTGACTCAAGGGTCACGTCGACGGCGGAATCGCGTTCAACTTGGGTGGCGGCGGCAGCCGCTGTCTGGTCACTCATCCCGACCCAACTTACCGTGTCAGGGTGCACTGTGCGTGGGGGACCTGTGCGGGCATCCACGGTGGCGAGCATTGCTATCGTCCTCTGGGGTCTTGCTGGGAAGTGGGCTGGATAGGGGAACGACCGCATCTCGTAGGCCATTCCCTAGCGTCATCGACGGATACCACCGATAAGCACACTGTGCTCGTGGCACCATGTCGTGGTGACCGGTCCTCGCTCAACCCCCGCCCCTGGGCTACGCCCCCTCAAACAGTCTGCGAAGCTGCAGAATGTGCTGTACGAAATTAGAGGGCCGGTGGCTGCCCGTGCGGCGGCCCTGGAAGCGTCGGGCCACCGCATCTTGAAACTGAACATCGGCAATCCGGCTCTTTTCGGGTTTGATGCCCCTGACGCCATCCTGCGCGACATGCTTGCCGCCTTGCCGGACGCGCAAGGGTATTCGGACTCACGCGGCATCCTGAGTGCCCGACGTGCGATCGTGGCGCGGTATCAAGACGTGCCCGGCTTCCCCGATTTCGATGTCGACGGGGTGTATCTCGGTAACGGTGTTTCCGAACTCATCATGATGGTGTTGTCGGCGTTGCTTGATGACGGTGACGAGGTCTTGATTCCGGCCCCTGACTACCCTCTATGGACGGCAGCTACCAGTCTGGCCGGGGGCACCCCCGTGCACTACCTCGCTCAGGAGGACGACGACTGGAATCCGGGGATCGAGGACATCAGGTCCAAGATCACCCCGCGGACTAAGGCCATCGTGGTGATCAACCCCAACAATCCCACTGGCGCGGTGTACTCCAGGCATGTCCTGAAGCAACTGGCCGACGTGGCCCGCGAACACTCCTTGCTGATCCTTGCCGACGAGATATACGACCGCGTGCTGTATGACGATGCGGAGCACGTAAATATGGCCTCGGTCGCGCCGGACATGATGGCGTTGACCCTCAATGGGCTGTCCAAGACCTACCGGGTCGCAGGTTACCGCGCGGGCTGGCTCATTGTCACCGGGCCTACCGCCCACGCAACCGGATTCTTGGAGGGCATCGAGCTCTTGGCATCGACCCGCTTATGCCCTAACGTCCCCGCGCAACACGCGATCCAAGCGGCAGTGTCCGGCTACCAGAGCATCCACGACCTGACTCAGCCCGGGGGGCGGCTGGTCGAGCAGCGGGACCTCGCGGTCTCGATGCTTCGGGATATGCCTGGAGTGAGTTGCGTGAACCCGAAGGGCGCGCTCTACGTTTTCCCCCGGCTAGACCCCGAAGTGCACGAAATCCACGACGACATGCGGCTGTGCCTGGACCTGCTCGAGCAGGAGCACCTGCTGGTGGTGCACGGCAGCGGCTTCAATTGGCCCGGCACTGACCATCTGCGCATTGTGACGCTGCCGTGGGCCGGGGATCTACGCGCTGGGTTGGAGCGGCTGGGCAACTTCTTGTCGAGCTATCGCCAATGATCACGCTCGCTGTGGTTCATCGCACGACGGCACGGACCGCTTGCTGATGTGCGGGCGCTACGCCGCCAGCGCGGACCCTGACGAGTTGATCGACATGTTCGAGATCGACCAGAACGCGATGGGTGAGCCGACGCGGTCGCTGCTGGTCAACCCGCAGGATCCCCCGGCGGGCGCAAGCGACTACAACATGGCGCCGTCCAAGGCGGCCCCCGTCGTGGTGGCACGCGAGGGGGTGCGTCAATTGCGGCTGCTCAGTTGGGGTCTCGTTCCCGCATGGGCCAAAGATGCGCGCGGTGGCGCCCGGATGATCAACGCCCGCGCCGAAACACTGCTCACCAAGCCGGCCTACCGCACAGCAGCCCGCACCCGCCGCGCTCTGGTGCCCGCCCACGGTTGGTACGAGTGGCAGGTCTCCCCCAGCGCCACCACCGCAGCCGGTAAGCCTCGTAAACAGCCGTTCTTCACCACCCGAGCCGACTCCGCCCCGCTGGCGATGGCGGGTATCTACGAGTTCTGGAAAGACCCGAGCGTCGGGCCCGACGACGAGCAGACACCGTGGGTCGTCACCTTTGCCATTATCACCACAGCAGCAGAGCCTGGATTAGATCGCATTCACGATCGGCAACCGTTAGTCCTGGACCCACAGCAGTGGGACCGCTGGCTCGACCCGACCCTGACCGACGGCGACGAGATCGGCGGGTTTCTTGGGCCGACCGATCCTGGTCGGTTCACCACGTGGCCGATCAGCTCTGCGGTCAATCGGGTCGCCAACAACGGCTCGGACCTGCTTAACGAGGTACCCCTGGATCAACTCGTTGGCGTGGTGGACCCCAACACCGGTGAGGTGCTCGGCTAAGTGCCGCCGGTTTCGGTGCGCACGTTGCTCACCCCCGGCGGGGCAGGTCGAGCGCACCTGCACGTCCCCGACGGTCCTAGAAGCCCGCGCGGCACACTGCTTTTGGGTCACGGGGCAGGCGGCGGGGTAGACGCCGCCGACCTGCAGGCGCTGACTTCCCTGGCTGCAAACGGCTGGGTGGTTGCGTTGCTCGAGCAGCCCTGGCGGGTGGCCGGTCGTCGCATCGCGGTCGCACCACCGAAACTGGACGAAGCCGCCACCGCGATGCTAGTGGCCCTCGGAGTTGACCACCCTTCGTTGCCCCGTCCGTGGGTGTTAGGTGGTCGCAGCGCCGGCGCCCGGGTGGCCGCTCGGTTGTCTGACCACGCCCAAGCGCTGTGCCTGATTGCCTTCCCGCTGCAACCACCCGCCCCCCACCCACCGGTGACCAAGACGGGCCGGGTCCGCGCGACGCCGCCCTCACGGGCGCACGAGTTGGTCACTCCCCTGCGGGCCGGCATACCGACGTTGGTCCTGCAGGGTACGAACGACCGATTCGGCGGGCCCGAAGATATCCGGCAGGTGGTTACGCCATTCGACGGCGCGCTGACGCTTCGGTCTTATCCCGGCGACCATAACCGCAATAACGACGTGGGGGCTGCGGTCGCCGATGTGGCCGACTTCTTGGCTGCACTACCGTAGTACTCGTCTTTAGTAGCCGACCCGAAAGGCCCCATGGCTTCCAGCGACATCTGGCTGGCTCCGTATGCCGAACATCCCGTCCACGGGACCGTCCGGGTGCCCGGGAGCAAGTCGTTAACCAACCGGTATCTGGTCTTGGCGGCGCTGGCCGACGGGCAAAGCGTGGTGCGGCACCCCCTGGTGTCGCGCGACACCACGCTGATGCGCTCTGCGCTGGAACAACTCGGTGTCCGCTTCACCGCCACCGACGATGACAGTGGGTGGGTCATCGAAGCGCCCGAGGAGTTCTCGACGGGAGGAAAGATCGATGCGGGCCTGGCCGGGACGGTCATGCGTTTCCTTCCTCCGTTGGCTGCGCTGGGTCGCGGCGAGATGACCTTCGACGGCGACGAGGCGGCGCGGACCCGCCCGATGGGGCCGTTGGTGCACGCGCTGCGCGACCTGGGCGTCACGATCGATAGCGAGTCACACGCTGAGCCGACGTTGCCGTTGACGGTGTACGGCACGGGGTCGGTTGATCGCCACGATGCCTGCATCGACGCGTCCGCCAGTTCGCAGTTCGTCTCGGCGCTCTTGCTCGCGGGGGCACGTTTTACTCACGGGATGACGCTGCGCCACATGGGCGCGGGTTTGCCGAGCCGGCCACACATCGACATGACGTTGCATACGTTGGCTCAAGCCGGTGTGGACGCCCGTGAGACCGAGCCCGGTGTATGGCGCGTCGAACCTGGCCCTATCTCGGCCCTCGACGTAACGGTCGAGCCCGACCTATCGTCGGCGGCACCCTTCTTGGCGTTGGCTGCGGTCAGCGGGGGCACCATCACGGTCCCGGGCTGGCCGACGAACACCACGCAAGCTGGCGATGCCATGCGCACCGTGCTGACCCAGATGGGCGCGTCGATCACGCACACCGCAGCCGGTCTGCGCGTCACCGGACCCAGCGCTGGATCGTTGCGTGGCGTCGACATCGACCTGCATGATGTGGGTGAACTGACCCCGGTCGTTGCCGCGGTCGCGGCGACCGCCAGCGCCCCCTCTCGTCTGCGCGGGGTGGGCCACCTGCGCGGTCACGAGACTGATCGACTTGCTGCTCTCGAGACCGAACTATCTCGCCTCGGCGCCCGGGTCACGCAACACGACGATGGGCTTTCCATCGAGCCTGCTGTCCTGCAGGGAGCACAACTACAGACCTACGGCGACCACCGGATGGCCATGGCTGCCGCCGTGCTGGGCGCGGCGGTGCCCGGGGTCAGCGTGATCGACGTCGACACGACCGCCAAGACCTACCCCGGTTTCGCTGACGTGTGGTCGGCCTTGGTGGCTTAACCCGTGGGTCGCTTCGATCACTACGAGGACTCGGTGCGAGATCGGCCCAGTCGGCGTAATTCACGACCGCGCAGCAAAGACCGCCCAGCGCATGCCGACGCCCAGATCGCCATGGTCACCGGGGTGGACCGCGGTCGGTACACCACCGTGTTAGATGGCCACCCGGTGATCGCCATGCGGGCGCGCGAGGTCGGTCGACATCGGATCGTCGTCGGCGACCGGGTGGCGATGGTCGGTGACACCTCCGGCGGGGTCGATGCGTTGGCACGCATCGTCCGGGTGCTCGACCGCGACACCGTGCTGCGACGCAGCGCTGACGACACGGACCGGGTGGAGCGAGTCATCGTGGCCAACGCCTCCCAGTTGGCCATCGTGACGGCCCTCGCCGACCCCGAGCCGCGCCCGCGGATGATCGACCGGTGCCTCGTGGCGGCATACGACGCCGGGTTGGATCCGCTACTGGTGCTGACCAAAGCCGACCTCGCTGATCCCCATGAGCTGATCGAGCAGTATGCCGCGCTGAACGTGCCCTACGTCGTGATCGCCTTGGGGCCGCACGACTCCCCCGACCGAGCCGGCGCCATCGAGACGGTCCTGGAGCACCTGCGCGACCAGGTGACGGTCTTGGTCGGGCACTCGGGGGTCGGAAAGTCGACACTGGTCAACGCGCTCGTGCCCTCAGCACATCGAGCGGTCGGCGTGGTCAATGACGTCACCGGGCGCGGTCGGCATACGTCCACCAGTTCGTTCGCGTTACCTCTGGTCGGTGGCGGGTGGGTGGTCGACACCCCAGGAGTGCGTTCGTTTGGCCTGGGTCACGTCGACCCCGCCACGTTCATCGAGCAGTTCGGTGATCTATCCCCCGGTGCCCAAGAGTGCCCCCGCAGTTGCAGCCACGACGAAGCTGACTGCGCCTTGGATGCCTTCGTCGCCTCGGGTGCGGCCGGGCCCACCGGCGCGGCCAGGCTCGAATCGTTGCGACGCCTGTTGCGGTCTCGAGCCAGCGACTAGAGGGCCGCCCGCACCGGCGCGCGCCGTCGGGCTGTGCTGTCCCCAGAAGATACGGTGAAGCACGTGGATAACTTCGGCGATGACATGCGCCTGGCCCAGGTGTTGGCCGACACCGTCGAGCGATACACGACCACCATGTTCCTCTCGGACCAACTCGACGTCTCGACCAAAGAGGACGGCACCCTGGTCACCCAGGCCGATCGGCACGCCGAAGAGTTGTTGCGTCACCAACTGCAGCGCACCAGGCCCCGCGACGTCGTGCAGGGCGAGGAGATGCCGACCACCGGCCACGGCAGTCGTCGGTGGATCCTGGACCCGATCGACGGCACCACCAACTACATTCGGGGAGTGCCCGTGTGGGGCACCCTGATCGGCTTGGTGGTCGACGACAAGCCAGTGCTGGGGCTCGTCTCAGCACCCTCACTGCATCGGCGTTGGTGGGCCGCATCCGGCTCCGGCGCGTGGACCGGCCGCAGTTTGAGCCAGGCCCGCCGCATCCACGTCTCGGACACGGCACACATACAAAATGCCTCCCTGTCGCACGCCGCGCTGGACAAGTGGTGGGACCACCCTGACCGCACCGGCTTTCAAAATTTGGCCCGTTCGTGCTGGCGCACCCGAGGCTATGGCGACTTCTGGACGCATTGCCTCGTGGCTGAGGGGGCTGTCGATATCGGTGTGGACCCCAGTCTGGCCGTGCACGACATGGCGGCGCTGGCTCCGATCGTGACCGAGGCCGGCGGGCGCTTCAGCGACCACGCCGGTGTCGATGGTCCGTTTGGCACCAGCGCCGTCTCCACCAACAGCCTCCTGCACGACGAAACGCTACGCATTTTGGCCCAGCGCGACTAGCTCGCTGCCCTGGACTCCACTAGCGCGTAGGCGCTGCCGCAACCACGGTGACCTCACCAAGACCGAGCGCCTGCACCGACTCCAGGTGGGCCTGCGCATCGGCGACCAAGACCGTCGTCCATTCCGGCCCGCTGCGCACCTCATCCCACGCGGCTGCTGCTTGGTCGCGCGTCAACGACCGCGCGCCGGCGACCGTGTCGGTGACAAAGTCGGCGTCGAGGCCATCCATCGCGAGACGGATGACTTCACTAGCGATGGTGTCTGCGGTGCTGTACCTGCCCGGTGCCGTTTTGGCGACGAAGTCCGCACCGTGACGCACCTCGCGCTCGGTGAGGTCGTCGCCATCCATCGCCAGCACCTCCATCAGTGCCTCCAGCGCCGGGGCCGTGGCGTCGGCTCGGACGGCGCCGGAGACGCTGCATACCCCGCTGGCCTTGCGCGGCGTGAACCCTGCGCGCATCCCGTAGGTGTAACCGCGCTCCTCGCGCAGCACCGCATCAATGCGGGCCGACGGGGACCCGCCGAGTAGGAACGCCAACACTTGGTAGGTGCCCCAGCCGTGCGGGGTGCGTCGCTGCGGGCCTGGTCGGCCCAACATCAGGTGGCTCTGCGCGGATCCGGGGCGGTCAACGAGCACGATCCGGGACGCCTCGGCGGCGCGAACGCCGCTCGTGCTCTGGGCACGAGCTGACCAAGGCTGCTCGCTGCCCATCCACGCGGCCAAGCCCGGCTCGAGCACCGAAGCCACATCGCCCGGCAAGGCCGACAGGTCACCGGCAACGACAATGGTGGCCCCCTGGGGGCGCATCACCCGCCGGTAGTGCTCGCGCACGTCGGCCGCTGTGATCGACCGCACGCTTGCGTCCGTACCGGCTGCGGGCCTACTCGCCCGGTCGGCGTGGTCGAAATAGGTCCGCGCAAACTCGATCGACGCGCGGGAACCGGCATCGGCATACTCATGCTCGATATCGGAGCGCCGGGCCCGCTTCAACCGCGTGACCTCGTCGTCGGGGTAGGCCGCTTCGGTGAGGCACTGCGCCAAGATGTCGATCGCGGTCGCGAAGTGATGCGCCATGACCTCCATCTCCACGAAGATGCCGCGCTCGCCCACTCCGGCACCGAGGGCGATGCCGTGCCGCTCGATGAGCTCGGCAAACTCCTGCGCCGAGTAACGGGCGGTGCCCTCATCGATGCCGCGGGTGACCATGGTGGCCACGCCTTCGAGCAGTTCAGGTTCGCCAGCAAGCGGTGCCGGTATGCCGAGGCGCACCGACAACACGTGCTGGCCAGGAACGTGGACCGTGATCAAACGCAGGTCATCGTCGAGCATTGAGGTCACCGGGACGGGGAAGGCCCACGGTGAGGCCGGTGCGACGGTCGGCCTGGGGGCCGGCGTTGACGTGGCCTCGATGCTCATGCTGCGCGCCCCGCTCGTCGGTAGGCCAAGGTGGCGCGGGATTCGGGGGCGAGATAGCGCCGGGCTGCGGCGCGAATGTCGTCGGCGCTGACCGCCCGCACCCGATCGAGGTAGGTGTTGAGGTACTCCGGGTCGCCGTGGGTCATCATCGCTCGGCCCATGATGTCGGCGCGTTCTTCGATCGACGCCAACGCTTCGAGCCACGAGCGTTGAGCTCCTGCGGTGACCGCCTCAATGAGTTCAGGACGCGCCGGGTCCTCGCCCAGTTCGCGCAGTTGCACGCACAGCGCCTCGTCGACTGCTTCGATCGTCGACGTCTCCTCGACGTCGATCACTACGTAGGCCAGCGAGGTCCCGTCGACCAATCCCAACCCGGCTGCGCCGCAGTCGACCGCGATCTGGTCTCGGCGCACCAGGGTGCGGTCCAACGCGCACGAGGCCAACCCACCCAGTAAGTCGAGGGCCAGCGTGCAGGCCAGATAGCCGGGGTCGGTGATCTCCGGCAGGCGGAAGCAGGCGTAGAGACGGTCCGAGGGCACCTCGCCGATCATCTCGCGGTGAGTCGGCGACGTCAGTGGCGGCAGCGCAGGGGTGCGGGTGGGCTGAGCCGCTTTAACGGTCGTGGGTGCGTCACCGAAGTAGGTGTTGGCCCAGGCCAGGCCCTGTTCAGGAGTGAGGTCGCCGACCATGGTCAGAAAAGTACTGGAGCGCTGGTAGTGCGCGCTATAAAAGTCGCGCACCGTGTCCAGCGAGGCCGCATGCAGATCTTCCATCGAGCCGATCGGCGTGTGGTGATAGGGGTGATCGGCTGGGAAGGTCACCGCGCACATGGCCTCGAGCGCGTCGCCATAGGGTTGATTGTCGTAGCGCTGCCGCTTTTCCTCGACCACTACGTCGCGTTGGTTGTCGACGTTGGCTTGCGTCAGTGCAGGCAACAACCGGGTATGCCGATCGGCCTCCATCCACAACGAGAGTTCGGCCGCGCCGCTGGGCACCGACTCGAAGTACGTAGTGCGGTCAAACGAGGTGGTGGCGTTCAACCGGCCGCCGTGGCCCATCAACTCAGCGAAGTGCTCACCCTCGGCAACGTTCTGCGACCCTTCAAACATCAGGTGCTCGAAGAGGTGAGCCAAGCCCGTTTGCCCGGGGATTTCGTGCCGGGATCCGACGTCGACCCCGATGTTGATGCTGACCTCGGGAACGAGGTGGTCTTCGCTGATCAGCACGTTGAGGCCGTTAGGCAGCACGTGCGAACTGACGGGATAGTGCACTGACATGGCGCTCACTCTATGGGGCGTCGGTGGGCGGATACGTCGGCATACCTCAACTCTTCTCGTCGTCCATTCCCCCCGGAGCGCCGTCGCCAGAATCGTCATCGTTCCTAGCCGCTGCGGAAGGACGCATGATCCGACCCAAGCGCTCCGGGATCTCGCGGGCGTTGTTCTCCATCGCGAGGCGGCCAAACACCTGCTGCTCGGTGATCGTGCGTTGGGCGCGGTCTCGGCCGAGGAAGGTGACCCCCCAATGCAGCAGCATCGTGACCTGGGACTTGAAGCCGATGATGTAGAAGAGGTGGACGACCAGCCACATGGACCACGCCAGGAAGCCGGTGACCTTGATCGGGCCGACCTCGGCGACGGCGCGGAAGCGGGCCACAGTGGCCATGTTGCCCTTGTCGAAATAACTGAAGTCTTCGCTGCTGGGGTTCCCCTGGACCGCACGGGTGATCTGGGCGGCGGCGTGCCGAGCGGTCTGGATCGCGGTTTGGGCCACTCCCGGAAGCCCGTTAAGGCTGATCATGTCGCCGAGGACGAAGATCTCGGGGTGGTCGGGCAACGTCAGGTCGCTGTTGACCGGGACGCGTCCCCCACGGTCGACCTCGAGGCCTACCTGGTCGGCCAGGATCTTGCCCAAGGGGCTGGCGCTGACCCCGGCGGCCCAGACCTTGGTCACGGCCTCAATCCGATGGATAGTGCCGTCGTCGTCTTTGTAGTTCAGACCTTGTTCGTCGACATCAACGACCATGGCCCCGAGCCGGACGTCCACGCCCATCTGCTCGAGTTCCTTCTTGACTTTGCCCTGCAACGACGGGTCAAAAGAACTGAGAACGGCATCCCCGCCGTCGAGCAAGATGATTCTGGAGTCGGTGGCGTCGATATGCCGGAACTCGCGGTCCAGGGTGCGCTTAGACAACTCCACCAGTTGGCCGGCCATTTCGACGCCCGTCGGGCCCGCGCCCACGCACACGAACGTCATAAGGCGCTCTACGTCGCTCGTGTCGCCACGTCGAGCCGACATCTCGGCTAGTTCGAAGGCACCGTAGATCCGGCCACGCAACTCGAGCGCGTCGTCGATGGACTTCATACCGGGCGCGTCATGCGCAAACTCGTCGTTGCCAAAGTACGACGTCTTCGAACCCGCAGCCACAACGAGGTAGTCGTAGTCGTATTCCTCTTCGATCCCCAAGGTCGATACCTGGACCCGCTTGGCCTCGACGTCGATGTTGCGCACGTTGCCGAGCAAGACTTCAGCGTTGTCTTGCTTAGCGAGAATCTCGCGCGTCGCTGGGGCGATTTCACCGGAGGACAAGATGCCCGTTGCCACCTGGTAGAGAAGCGGCTGAAAGAGATGATGGCTGGTCTTCGCGATCATCGTGACCTGAACGTCGGAATCGGCCAAAGCTTGAGCCGCAAAGAGGCCCCCAAACCCTGAGCCAATGATGATCACGCGCGGTCGTCCAACAGGGTGGTTGCTCATGGCCTCAGCCTACGGACCAGCGTCGTCGCTCGCGATGCGGGTATCACTGCGGCGCTACCGGGCACTGACCTCCCAGGCTCAACGCGGTAAGGCAGGAGCACTGATACCTATGCTCCGGTATCTTCTCGCCTTGTTCGCCGTCGCGTGCTGGGGCTTGGCGGGTTGCGGCGGAAGCGAGCCACGCTCTCCTGTTTCTGAGGTTGGCACCACGTCCGCCGCGACACGCGAGGTCTCGACGCCGGCTGCCCCGACCTCCTCGGCGGTGTCTTTACGTGCTCCGAGCGCGGGCGTTGATCAGGAACTGGCCTCGGGCGGACTCACTGACGGCGTCATCAATCCCGATCGCGGTGACCTGATCTGGTTTGACGGCTATGACCGGGTCGAGCCCGGCCAGATCGGCACCGCTGTGCTGGCGGCCCACGTCACCTACGAAGGCGATCCAGACGTCTTTAGCGACCCCGACGATGTGGCCGTCGGCGATCCGATCCGGTGGGGTATGCCGACGGTTCCGAGGCAACGTTTGCCGTCACTGCTGCGGGGATCATCGACAAGACGGAAGTCCAGACCGACCCGCGCGTCTGGGGTGACCAGAATGACGCCCGCCGGTTGGTGCTGATCACCTGCGACGACGCCCTCGGATTCCGCGAGGACGGCCACCGCAACGCCAACCTTGTGGTCTTTGCCTCGCCGCGATCAGGGTAGAACCCCAGGAACCGAATCGGCGACTGAGCGCGCCCTGGGGAACGAGAGGAACCCCGGCCCATATGGGCCGGGGTTCCTACCAACGAACGTGGTAGCGGGGGCAGGATTTGAACCTGCGACCTCCGGGTTATGAGCCCGGCGAGCTACCGAACTGCTCCACCCCGCGTCGGTGAGATAACCATAGGCCAGGCTCTGCGGCACACCAAATCGTGTGCCGCAGAGCCTGCTGGCTACGGCTGTTCGGTGGTGACCGAAACGTCTCCGGTCTCGCTATCGAGCGAGACCGAACCGCCTCCCGGTTGGGCATCGACAGCACGCTGGATGGCCTGCTGCAAGCGATCTTGAGCTTCGGCATACGCGGCCAGGTCGTTGTTGGTCAACGCATCTTGACCTTCCCTGTAGGCCGCCTCGATGTCCGCGATGATCGGATCCAGATCACCTGACGGGGCGGGAGCCGGCGCAGGTGTAGGCGTTGCGTCGCCCGTCTGCTCAGCTGCGTCGCCTGTCTGCTCAGCCGCGTCACCGGGGGCGCCAGTTGCTCCCCCTTCGTCGGGGTTGGCAGGACCGTCGATCGGTTCGTCGGCACCACTGCCCGAGTCAGCAGCGGTCGCCCCGGAGTCGCCTCCGAAGAGCTCATCGAGGGCACCATCGAGTGTGTCGGACCAGGCAAGGTCATCACCGAAGGAAACCACCACCAGACGCTGCAACGGGTATGCAGAGCCGCCGCTGGCTTGAACGTAGACCGGCTCGACGTAGAGCAGCCCGTCACCGACCGGCAGCGTCAGCAGGTTGCCGATGGTGACTTCCGAGCCTTGCTGCTTGTTCAGGTTCAAGAATTGCGACAACGTCTGGGTGAAGGCCTCCGAGGGCTCGTTCGAACTCGAAATCTCGTTCTGGAACTGACCTGGTCCCTTCACGGTGGTGTCTCTTGGCAACTCCAGCACACGTATTTGCCCGTAGCCTTCACGCCGTTCACCGTCCATGTCACCGGCATCCGCATCGACCGCCATGTAGCCGGTCAGGTTTTGCCGTTCGTCACCTTTCGGGATGAAGGTGGTGGTCAGCGAGAAGGTCGGGTCTTCTTGACCCGGCATCGCGATGCTGAGGTAGTACGGGGGCTGGTCGACGTTTTCGGTCTCCACACTGGGGTCTTCGGATACCTTCCAGAAGTCCTGGCCGGTGAAGAAGGCGTTGGCCGTTTCCACGTGATAGCTCGACATCACTTCTCGCTGCACCTTGAAAAGGTCTTCGGGGTAACGCAGGTGTTCCATGAGCTCACCGTCGATCTCGCTCAGCGGCGCGACGGTCCCGTCGAATGCCTGCGACCACGCCTTCAGCATGGGGTCTTCTTCATCCCACGCGTAGAGCTTGATCTCACCGTCGTAGGCGTCCACGGTGGCTTTTACCGAGTTGCGGATGTAGTTAATCTGCCCGCCCCCGATCGACTGAACATTGCGCGCCTGGTTCACCACCGAGTCGGCGGTAGCAGTCTCCAGTTCCTTGGTTGTCGAGTAGGGATACCGCGCCGAGGTCGTGTAGCCGTCGACGACCCATTTGATCCGCCCATCGACCACGGTCGGATACGGGTTGCCGTCCAACCGCAACCACGGCGCGACCCGCTCGACGCGCTCACGCGGCTCGCGGTAGTCCAACATGCGCGACTCGGAGTTGACGTTGTCCGACAGCAAAATTTCGGCTTGGCGGTACTTGATCGCGTAGGCCAATTGCTTAGGCAGGGAACCGATAGCCACGCCACCTTCGCCACCGTAGGTATTGCGAAGTTCACCGGTGTCGTTACTGCTGTCTGGGCGGTCTAACTCTTGGGGCTCGGCGCCCAAGGCGGCTCCGACAATGGAGTAGTTCGGCGAATACTCCCCGAAGTACACCCGCGGCTCGTACTCGCCTAGGTCACCGACCGGGGGAATGTTTTTCTCGTAGAAGATTGGCTCACCGTCGGCGGTGCGCCGGTTCCCGAACGCTGCGACCGCGCCGAACCCGTGCGTGTAAACCGTGTGGTCATTGACCCAGTTGCGCTGGGCCTCTTGTACGCCCGATAGGCGCATTTCACGTAGCGCGATGACGGTGTCGACCGATTCACCGTCTACCTGGTACCGGTCGACATCCAACGCGTCCGGGAACTGGTAGTAGTTGCGCACGCCCTGTAACTGTCGGAAGGTCGGGGAAACGACCGAGGGGTCCACGATTCGGATGCCGGGGATGGTGTCAGCGTCCGCACGCAACTGACCCTGGGTCGCTTCAGTCTCAGCATCGTAGGGCGTGAATTCGGTATCTTGGAGTCCGTAGGCTTCCAGCGTGGCGTCAATATTGCGCTTGATGTACGGCTCTTCCAACTGCGCCTCAGAGGGATTGACCCGCAGCGACTGGATCAGCGCGGGGTAGGCACCTCCCACCAGCAGGGCCACCACCACCAAACCGACGATTCCGAGGATCGGCAACCGCCATGTCTTGGTCCAGATGGTGCTGATAAAAAACACCGCTACGAGCGCGGCAGCGATCGCCAACACCCCGCGCGTCGGCAAGACCGCGTTGACGTCGGTGTAGTTCATACCGGTGATGCGTTCATGCTGGGAGGTCGTGAGGGTGAAGCGCTCCAACCAGTACGACACCCCGCGCACCGCCAGAATGGCAGCGGCCAGCACCACAATATGAATACGCGCTGCCTTGGTCGTGCGGTCCCCTGGCGACTGAAGTTGGATACCGCCGTAGATGTAGTGCGTCAGCAGTCCGGCCAGCAGAGACAGGCCCAAAACTAACGTGGCAAAACTGACGAGAATGTTCAGGAACGGCAACGTAAAGACGTAAAAGCCGACGTCCATGTTGAACTGCTCATCGGTGATGTTAAAGGGTTGCCGGTTCAGCCAGAGCAACACCGTCTCCCATTGGGCCATAGCGGCGGCACCCGAAAACAGACCAAGGGCGACCGGGACGCCAATGAAAACCAACTTTCGCACCGGGTCCAGGGCAGCCCGGTAGCGGTCCAGGTTGGCCTGCTCGGGGCTGCTGGGGGCATAGATCGGACGACTGCGGTAAGCGACCGTGAGCGAAATCCACACGGCAGCAGCGGTCAACAGACCAGCCACGACGCCCATACCCACTTGAGTCCCTAGGCGGGTGGTCAAGACGGTGCGGTAGCCGACGGATTCGTACCACAGGAACTCAGTCCACAATTGGGCTAGCCAGACCACCAAGGTGATGACCGCCACGACGATCGCGACGGTGGGACCCAACCGGCCACCACCTCCACTCTTTCGGGGCCCGCGTTGTGGTCCTCGGGGCCCACGTGGGCCCCCGGGCGGCGGCCCGCCATCGCGAGGCGCGCCCGTGGGTCCCGGCATACTGGTGGCCCCTGTTGCCCCCGGACCTTGTTGCTGTGAAGAATCGTTGGTCGAATCGCTGCTGCCTGCGTCGCCTGGCGCTCCAGCCTCATCTCGACCGTCGTCGTCGCTGGGCTCAGGCCCCTCCGTTTGACTCACTACTCACCGGCTCCTGTGCGATGGGGTGCCCTCGGTGTCGGCGTATGCCGTGCTCGGGCGGGTCGGCACAACGTAACCGACGTTCCTGACAGACTCGTCCCCGCGTCGCAGTGAGAAGATGAGCCGTGCCTGAATCTGCAACTACTGCCTCACCCCTGACCGCTGCCGCTGTTGACACCGAACGCCACGTCGCTGGCGCCGGATGGGACCAAGCACCACGAATGTTCGCCTTGGTCTCGAACGCCTTGCTGCGTGAGCACGAGCCGTCAATGCAAGAACAACTCACCGGCGCCGACCCCGAAGGCTTCACCGCGGTGGAGCAAGAGGGCCTGCCTCGCACCAGCGATATCGAGTCGATGCTGGCTCGCGTGGCGTGGCCCGCCGAGGTTGAGGGAGTGGCCTTGGCTATCGAGCGGATTGTTGTCCCCCCGGAGGCCGAGCGCGACCTTCCGGGAGACCCCAGCGCAGCCACCGATGCCTTGGCTGCCCATCCTGATCGTAAGGACGTGCGCATCGTGGTGGCGGTCGTACGCTCGGGCGCGTCGATTTGTCTGCTGCGCCAACGCGAGCACGACAGCGACTCGTCGGTGGCGATCGGTCACGACATTGCCCCCGGTTTAGTCCACGCCTTGGCGACCACCCTGGTAGACGACGCCGACGGGTCCAGCGCCGACGCGCACCCGCATCACTAGGTGCTTAGGGCGAGCCGCCTAGCCTGGGGTTAACACTGCGGCAGCGGCGCGCTCGGGTCCTTCGCTAGTGCTTCGATCACGTCGCGAGCATCGTCGAACGTCGCCACCTTGGCGACCGTGAGTCCGTCGGGAATGTGCCCCACCACTTCGCCACAGTTACCGGCGGGGGCAAGGAAGAAGTCAGCGCCGGCGTCGTGCGCGCCAATCAGTTTTTGAGCGATGCCGCCAATCGGCCCCACATCACCCTCGGAGGTGATGGTCCCGGTGCCCGCGACATCACGGCCCCCAGTCAACTCCCCCGTGGTGATCGTGTCGTAGATGGCCAGGCTGAACATCAACCCCGCCGACGGGCCACCGACATTGCCGGCGTTGATGGTGATGTCGTAGGGCAACTCAAAGTCGGACACGGGAAAGATGCCGATGATCGTGCGGCTTTCTTCGGCAGGGTCATCCGAGGCGTCCTTCGCGTCCCCGGTCGGCACTTCGATGTCTTGGGTCTTGCCGGCGCGCACGATCGTGAAGTTCGCGTTGTCGCCAGGAGTCACGGACTGTAGAACGTCACGCACATCATCGGGGTTATCGATATCGGTGCCGTTGACCGTCAAGATCTGGTCGTTAACCTTCAAGGTTCCGTCGGCCGGGGCATTTTTGAGCACCTGAGCGACTTTCACCTCCTCGGGCACGGTGGTCCCGATGGCGCGCAGCGCCACCACTGCCGCTTGCTGCTGGGAGTTCGTCATCAACTCAAGGTTCTGCTCGCGGACTTCTGCGGGGCTGGCGTTAGGTGGGAAGACATCCTTTTCGTTGGCGATCGCCGAGGACGGGTCAAAATGAGCACCGATCCATTCCCACGCGCTGACCGGGAAGCGGGGCCCTCCGCTTAGGGTGATGGTGGTGAAGTCCAACGTGCCTGATGTCGGATACGTCGGTATGCCGTTGACCGAGATCACGTCGGTGCCCTCTACCTGGCCCAGCGCGTCGTACGCGGGTCCGGGGCGATAGATCACCTTGGGCACGTTGACCAAGTTGAGGATCGCCACAGCGGCCACTAACAGCACCACCACGATCAGGGCGATCGCTGCGCGGGGCGAAATACTTGTGTGCGCGGGTCGGGTCGTAGGGTGCGCCATGGCTTTTACAGACCCACCCAGGTGTGCTCGCCGGACGTGAAGTGCTGACGCTTCCAGATCGGCACGCGAGTTTTGCATTCCTCGATGAGCATGCGAGCACCCTCGAAGGCTTGCGCTCGGTGCTCCGCTGACACGACGCAGACAACTGCACGATCCCCCACGGCAAGTTCGCCTTCTCGGTGGACGGCGACCACACCACATACCCCTGATTGCGCGGCGACGGTGTCGACGATCTCACGGAGCGCGGTGCCCGCCTGCGGGTGAGCGCTGTAGTCCAACTGCGTCACGCCGTCCTGGCCACCGTCGTGTTCACGGACGATGCCGATGAAAATTGCCACTGCTCCGGCTCTGGGGTCGGCAACGAGATCTAGCGCGGCGTCGAGCGAAAGAGGCTCGGATTGAACCGCAGAGAAGATCGATGCGTTGGGCGGGCTCACGGGGACATCATGGCCTGATGACCCTGAGACGAGTCTGTGAGCGCAGCCCTTCGGCACCCCCAGCTAGGTGCGCTTACGCCGCCTGCGCATCAACGCTGCAGTCGCAGCCACCGCCACCGCCGCACTAACCGCGCCGGCCGCGCCGATGGCTGCGTCGCGGCGCTCCACCCGCCGGGCCATGACGGCGTGATGACCGCGGACTTCTTCGAGCAAGATGCTCAGGCAGGTGGGGTTGTCGTACGCGGGATACCAACCCTTATCGGCCAGTTGATCAGGGGCGATGACCCAGGGGAACGACACGTAGGCGAGATCGGTAGGGGGAAGGGGGATCACTCCAATCCGGTGGAGTCGCTCGGCCGCGCCCGTCGCCGCGCTCGGTGACATCTCTACGCTGCGCAGCCCAGAAATCTCCTCGACGTCAGCCTGCGTGAGGCTGCCCCAGGAGCCGACGGCCACCTGCTGACCCAACTCGCCCTGAGCCACGATAGAGACTGCGGTCGCCAGGTCCTCGACGTGACAGAACTGCCACGCGGGGGTGCGCCCACGCAGCGTCAACAAACGGGGCGCTTCGAAGTGGCGCGAGACCATCGTGTCCAACTTCGGGCCGACCAAGGACGCCGGGCGCACGGAGGTGATCCGTAACCCCGGGTGCACCCCTCGGGCGACCTCGAGCAACTGCTCCACCTCGACCAAGTCGGCGACGATGCCCTCGGTGTCCTCGGCTTGCGCGGCGCTGTCCTCGGACAGTGGCACCGGATTATCTTCACGGGCGCCGTAGACCATCGCGCTAGTGATCACGATGAGGTGCTCGACGCCCGCTGCAGCGGCAGCGGTGGTCAGTGTCTGTGTCTCGCGGATCAACCTCGATCGACGCAGTGCCGATGCCTCGGTCAGCGCGGCCGCGAGATTGGCGTCGTGGGCGATATGCACCAGCACGTCAACATCGGCCAGCGCCGTCACGACGGACGGCGAGGTGATCTCGGCTATGCGCCACTGGACGTCGCCTTGGGCCCCGGCGCGGGTGTCCAATCCGACGACGCGATCACCGGCTGTCGCTAACTCGCGGACCAAGACATCGCCGAGTGGGCACGTGGAGCGGGTGACGGCAATGCGTCGCGGGCCGAGACTACGCCGAGAGCGCATCGTGCTGGGCTGGGAACTCAACTGCCCCTCCTTGTGGTTGTCTGGATGTACGCCATCTTGTCAGCAGCGGCCGACAGGGCCGAAAACCCCAGCGCCATCGAAGGAAGGACCCAGCGGTGAATTCCCACAACGACACCCCGAACGAACCGAGCGACGAAGACCCACTGGCGGCACTTTTCGGCGGGCAGGTGCCTGAGGAGATGCGAGAAATGTTGCAATCCATGGGTCTGGACAAGATGGACCCGTCGATGATGCGCCAGATGCAAGCGCAGATCCAGACGATGATGAACAGCACCGACGATGGCGCGGTCAATGCGGACCTAGCCCGGGACACCGCCCGTGGGGTGGTCTCTGCAGCCGGCGATACGTCGCTGAGCGAGCGAACTATCGCCGATGTGGCCCAGGTCGTCCAGGTCGCAACCCTGTGGATCAACGCGGTCACCGACTTCCCCCCGCCTGCAGGCATCGGCACCGCACTCAGCCGGGCCGAGTGGGTCGAACAAACCCTTCCCGTATGGGGCTCACTCATCGAGCCGGTCGCCGAGGGTGTCCGCGCGGCGATGACTGCGGCCATGAAGGAGCAGATGGGCCAACTGGGCCAGGGGGCTTCAATCGAAATCCCCGGCATGCCTGCCGGAATGGACCCCGCCGCCTTGATGGCCCAGATGGAGCCGATGATGCGCCGGATGAGCTCGGCGATGTTTGGGGCTCAGATCGGTCAAGCCGTGGGGACCCTCGCCGGCGAGATCGTCAGCGGCACCGAAGTCGGGCTGCCGTTGTTGCCCTCCGAAGCGGTGGTTTTGTTGCCCGCCAACGTCGCCGTCTTTGCCGAGGGCCTTGAAGTGGACGCTGGCGAAGTTCACCTCTACCTCGCGGTGCGCGAGGCCGCTCGGGTGCGGCTGTTCGCGTCCGTGCCGTGGCTTGGACCGCAGTTGTTGACCGCCGTGCAGGACTACGCACGAGACATCAGCATCGACACCGACGCCATCGAGTCCGCCGTGCGATCGGTCGATCCGAGCGATCCTGCGGCCATGCAGGACGCGTTGTCCGGTTCGCTCTTCACCAGTGACCACAGCCCCGCTCAGCGCTCCGCGCTGGCTCGGTTGGAAACCTATCTAGCGCTGGTCGAGGGATGGGTTGATGTCGTATCCGAGCGCGCTTCCAGCGCGCACTTGCCTCAAACTTCTGCCCTTTCAGAGGCCGTGCGCCGACGCCGCGCTACCGGCGGCCCGGCAGAGAAAGTCTTCGCCTCCCTCGTGGGGCTGGAGTTGCGCCCCCGCCGCCTACGCGACGCCGCTAACTTGTGGGCCGCGCTGGAGTCAGAGCACGGCCACCAAGCGCGAGACAACGCCTGGGCCCACCCTGATGTTGCTCCGACGGCAGCGGACCTCGACGACATTCTTGGCTACGTCCAACGAGCCGGGGGCAGCAGCGACGAGCAGGACCGGGCCATGGACGCCGAGCTTGACAAGTTACTCAGTGATGAGGGTCTGAACTAGGCCACCCGGCGGCCCACGATGCCCCCGATAGGAACGTCTGCGCCTGCTCGTACTTCGGATAGCGCTGCGTCAAGGAATGAAAGGCCCGGCCGTGACCCGGCTCGCGCAGGTGCACCCATTCGTGGATCAGCACGGCGTCCAGCACCCAGCCGGGTGCGGTGCGGAGCCGGTCGCTGATTCTGATGGTCCCCTGGCTCGGGGTGCAGGACCCCCAGCGCGATTGCTGGTTGGTCGTCCAGCGCACGGAGGTGCATTCCGTGCTCGCCGCCTGCGAATTCGCCCCTAGGTAGCGCTTCGCGAGATCGCGGGCGCGAGGCAACAGATCTTCTTCGCGCATCTCCTGACGCTCTTGACGGCGTTGGAGACCGGCCAGCAGTTCATCGACGTGCTGTTGTTCCGCGGCGGCACTCAGTCCTTGTGGCATCAGCACGACCACCCGGTCGCCCTCCACTCGCGCTGAGACCGTGCGGCGTCGGCGCGCACTGCGTCTGATTTCGACGTGATCGGGAAGGTGAGGCGGCACCGGCACAACCTAGCCGGTGGGTCGAGCGGGCCTCGACACACCGTTGAGCACGACCGCAGGTGAAGCCGAGCACGCGGCGTGGGGGGCTAGTGTGGGGTTTAATCTGGCCGCAAACCCAAAGCATGTGTTGTGCTTGCGCGCCCGTCCACGACTAGGAGACAACATGGCAGAAGGCACCGAGACATACCAGGGCGAGTTCTACTGCGTGAAGTGCAAGGAGAAGCGCGAAGCCGAAGGGCGCGTCGTTGAGACCAACGGTCGTCGTATGGCCAAAGGCACCTGCCCGGTTTGCGGGACCAACCTGAACCGCATCCTCGGCAAGGCTCCTACCGCCTAACTCGCTACACCTACGAAACACCTCAAGGCAGCTCCTGATGGGAGTTGCCTTGAGGCATTTCTGGGCCATGGCCCATTCCTGCTGGCCAGCCTGTGGACAACTATGCGCGTCGATGGCCAACTCCTGAGACGCTGAGCCGTATGCGGCACACACCCGGTGACGTCATTGCTCAGCGAGTGAGGCTGCGCGATCACGCCCGACCTCTTCGTCGCTCCACGAGCGAAGTCCAGTTCGGGCTCCTCCCCCAGCGGGGCATTGTGGTCACTGGCCTCAGCGAGGCCGAGACGGGTTGGCTCCTCAGCCTCGCCAGCGCTCCTCGCCGACGGACTCGGCTTTCACGACCCGCAACGGCACAACCCGGCGTCTTGCTGGGCACCGCCACCAGTTGGGGGCTCAGCGCATCGCGCGCACTCGAGTTGCTAAACGTCTTGCGCGCTCACGACCTCCTGGAGGACGAGCCTCGACGTGTGGACAACCCCGACACCGTCGCAGGGCCGACCGTGGCCCGTACTCCCTGGCCGCGGGTATCCGTACTCGGCACAGGTTCAGTTCCCGATTCCATTCGAGCCCACACGGCGGCGTGCGCGGTGGCCACCGTGAGTGATTCCTTCGACGTAGACACACCGCCACATCTCACGGTCGTCGTGGTTCGCGACGCGATCGGAGAACGCGATCGTTCATCCTGGGCCCGCTCCGGTCTCACTCATATGCCGGTCATCATCGGCGATCAGCACGCAGTGCTGGGGCCGTTGATAACGACACACGGACACGGCCCCTGCCTGATGTGCTTAGATCTGAGCCGCAAGGACCGAGACACCGCGTGGCCCTGTATCGCGGCCCAGGTCAGCGGGGTGCCCTCAGATTGGGAGTGTGACATTAGCGTCGCTCCGCCGCTAGACGGCACGATCGGTGCCCTTGCCGCCATGCTGATCAGCGCTCACGTGGACAAAGTGCCGGTACCCGACGGGGTGACCTGGGAGATCGCGCTGCCGTGGCCGCACGTAACCACCCGCATCTGGCACCGTCATCCTGCCTGTGTCGAGCACGACGACGAGTTCGACGACCCGCAACGAGATGGCACCGGGTGAGATGAAGCGGCAGTCGTGTCTTTGCGGGGGCGACCACGGCCACGTTTGCGGGCCACCGCTACCCCGTCGAGGACACATTCGCCGCCCCAGACACCCCACGGTTCAGAGCGTTCCAGAGCCCCTGCGAGGCACGCCGCGCGCAACGGGCACGGACCACAGAGGGCCTTGGCGGTCTCGACCCCGCTCGGATCTTGAGCAAACCATAGGTCAGGCGGGTTTGTGTGGCAGGGCAGCACAGGAGCACCGTCATCGCTCGTGGCGGCATCAACGCCCGGGGTCGAGAGTAGCGTCGTCAAGGGTGGTGTGAAGAGGTCAGCGAGGGTGGGTGTCGCAGCAGACACGAGAATTCCTTTCGCAACTGTGCCGAAACACAGAAATGGCCGCGGGAGTGGTGTCGAGGTGACAGGCACTGCGCGGCCGGCGGAGGAAATCTAGGACGTTATATCGCTGGTCCTGGGCAACCTCTGCTCGCCGCGCGAGGCCTCTGGACAGAGTCGACGTGGGGCTTTCGCTCAAGAGTGAAGATCTTCATCGCCTTAACCCCTCCTTCGACTCGAGGCCCACCTGCCACGCGGCTGCGCTAGCAGAACGATCATGACGCTACGCGTACCCATATGTGGCGCGCAACCTATTTAATCAGCGGCGCTTTCCAGACACCCGCGGGCGTCAGGGCGAGGCCAAGATCGCGATGACGTCTGGCCCATACATCTCGAGTTTTCGTGACCCCACACCAGAGATGGCCGAAAGCCCCGCTAAGTCCTTGGGTGTGTTCTCTGCGATCGCGGTCAACGTGGCGTCGGTGAACACCACAAAGGCTGGCACCGAAGCCGCGTTAGCGGTGGCGCTGCGCCACCGGCGCAACGCTTCGAACAATGCCTCGTCGTAGGTCGAGGGACACGAAACGCAGCGTCCAATTTTGCGCTCAGCCGCGCTGGACAGGTCGATGCCGCAGGTGCGGCATACCTTGCGGGCACGTGGGGATCGCGTGGACGCGGGTTTGGGCTTTGTGGCCTCGCGGGGCATGCCGAGGAGGTCAGCGGCGGGCACCAAGAATCGACTGAACTTGCGGCTTGCTCGACCTCCGGTGCTGCGACTCGTGGCCCAACTCAGGTCTAGCCGTGACCGCGCCCGGGTGATGGCGACGTAGAGCAGGCGTTGTTCTTCGGCCACCCGGGCGGGCCCCTCGGCTAACGTGATGGGCATCAGTCCCTCGCTGCACCCGATGACAAACACGTCGTCCCACTCCAACCCCTTGGCTGCGTGCAACGAGGCCAAGGTAACGCCGTCGACGCTGGGCGCGTGCTGCTCGCTGATCCGCCGGTCCAGCTCGGTCACCAATTCGGCCATACTTGCGTGCCGATCCTCGCTGGTGCGGGCCGTCGTGTCCAGATCTGTGGCCAGATTGACCAGCGCCTGTAGCGATTCCCACCGCTCACGGCTGGCTCCACCCGTGGGAGTCACGGACGTGTGCCCTACCGAGGACAGCACGTCGCCGACTCGATCCGCGAGCGAGCGGCTGGGGTCGTCGTTGCGCACTTGGCCACGCAGCAGCACGATGGCTCCGCGCACCTCTGCGCGCGAGAAAAACCGCTCGCCACCACGAATGAGGTAGGGCACTTCCGCCGAAGATAGGGCGCTCTCGACGAGTTGCGACTGCGCGTTGGTGCGAAACAAGATGGCCATCGAGCCCGGCGCAGCCCCGGCCTTGACGCGGTCTTTGATAACCCTGGCAACGCCGTGCGCCTCGGCCTCGTCGTCGGGGTATGTCGTCAGGGCCGGCGCCGGGCCGGGCTCCTGTTGCGAGCGCAGCAGCGACGATTGCGAGGGCAACACCGTGTTGGCGACCTCAATGATCTGCGGGGTGCTGCGGTAGTTGCGCACCAACCGCGCAGTCGCCGCGTCAGGAAAGCGGGTGGTGAAGTCGTTGAGGTATGCAGGCGTGGCACCGGTAAAGGAGTAGATCGTCTGGGCCGGGTCGCCGACGACACACACGTCCTCTCGCTCGCCGATCCACCGGTCAAGGAGGCGTTGCTGCAGCGGATTGACGTCCTGATACTCGTCGACGACAAAGTGCCGGTATTGCTGGCGCACGGTGTCGGCGATGCCGGGGTGGTCCTCCATGATCGCGACCATAAGCAGCAGCACGTCCTCGAAATCGATGACGTTGCGCTCGCTGGTCACCTCGGCATACGTCGCCATGACTCGTGCCATCGCGGTGCCGTCAAGACCCGCCACGCTGCGCCCCTGGTCTCGGGCAACGCGGGGGTACCCCTCGGCAGTCACCATTCCAACTTTGGCCCATTCGATCTCAGACGCGACGTCACGCAGTTCGGTGCGCTCTAGGCGCAGCCCCACGCGCCCGGCCGCCTCGGCGACGGCTGAGGCCTTGTGGGGAAGCAGATTGGGGGCGGGCCCGCCCACGGCTTGAGGCCAAAAGAACTGCAACTGGCGTAGCGCCGCAGCGTGGAACGTGCGCGCTTGCACCGAGGCCACGCCGAGGCCTCGCAGTCGAGTGCGCATCTCCCCCGCCGCGCGGGCGGTGAAGGTCAGGGCGAGCACCCGTTGGGGGGTCAGGACCCCGGCGGCCACCCCGTAGGCGATCCGGTGCGTGATCGCCCGGGTCTTGCCCGTTCCCGCACCAGCGAGCACGACCATCGGTCCCAGCGGCGCCGCCGCGACGTGCCGTTGCTCCGGGTCTAGCCCCAGCAACACTTCATCAGGGTTGATCGCACCGCTCACGAGGGGTCGTGGCCGCGAAACGGGCCGTCTAACTCTTGCTCTTGGTCGATCTCTTTGCCGTACCAGTACTCAATCAAGCGACGGGCGATCGAGACGCGCGGTGGGAGGGCAACAGCCCCGGAGCGGACGGCATACGCCAACTCTCCGCGGGCAAACCAACTGGCCTCCGCGATCTCTGCGGGGTCGAGACAGAGGTCAGCCTCGAAGGCTCGCGCGGTGAAACCAATCATCAGCGACGCCGGGAAGGGCCACGGCTGGTTGCCGCGGTAGGTCACGTTGCGCACCTGCAGACCGACCTCTTCGCGGACTTCGCGCGCCACTGCGGATTCCAACGATTCACCCGCCTCGACGAACCCCGCCAGCACCGACATCCGACCCTGTGGCCAGTGCGGTCCACGAGCCAGCAAGATCCGATCGTCGTCATCTGTCACCGCCACGATGACGGTAGTGTCCGTGCGGGGGTGATGCGAAGAACCATCGTTGGCACACACTCGCACCCACCCCCCTTCGCCGGGCTTGGTTTCCTGCCCGCAACGAGGGCAATGTGGGTGACGCTCGTGCCAGTGGAACAGCGCAACGGCGCTGGTAAAGATACCCGCGTCGGTGTCGCCGAGGTCTTCCCCAGCTTCGCGCAGGGTCCTCCAGCCTTTGGCACCCGGATCGGGACGGTCTTGCTCGTCGGCCGGCCGCAGCACCGCGATGTGGTCACGTTCGTCGTCGCGGCCCACATACATCGCCAAGCGGGCAGAGTCGGCAACGTCGGGGGACCGAGGCACCAAGCGCAACTGCCCGTCCACGCGGCACGTACGCATCTTGGAGTCGACGAAGTCGTAGACCCGCGTGGTCGACTGGGACAGTGCCGCGCGCAGCACGTCGTTGTCCCGGCGCGTATTTCCCGCCCGGTCCAACGTGCCTCGCGAGAGGGCAAGGTCAAGGAGGGTCTCGTCGGCAACGTTCACCCGCTCACTGTAGGCGGCGGGTGTGACGTCGCTGATGTCCCACCGAGTTGCCCACAACCTGCGGGCTTCACTCGGCCTCGCCTGCATTGATTGACTGGCGCTGGGGCATACGGTAGTCGGCGTGAGACGTAGCGACCTGGCGTTGGCCGGAATTGCCTGTGCGGCCAAGCCCGGCATGAAGCCGATATCCGTGCAGGAGGTGAGCCGGGGAGCCAGCGATGAGACGCCGTCACATCAGAGCGCCATCATCGAGGACAGCACGGGGCGCACCTGGGTCGTGCGGGTGCCGCTGACCGCTGTCGCGGGTGTCGAGTTGGAGCGTAACGAGTCGTTGGTGACGCAGTTGGATCAGCACTTACCCTTCAAAGTCCCGGCCGCTTCTGGCTTTGCCTCCCTTGGCGCTGAGCGCGGTCGCGCTGCGGTCTATCCGTATGTCGATGGCTCGGCACTGAACTTGCACCACCTCCCCCCGGGCCAAGGCTTGGCCAGCGCCGTCGGGCGCGCCATCGCTGCCGTTCACAACATCGGTGCAGACATTTTCGAGGACTATGCGGTCCCGACGTTCGACCCGGTCAGTCACCGGCAGCGCTGCCTGGCCGAACTGGACAGAGTCGCGGCTACTGGTCTCGTGCCTACCGGGCTGTTGGCTCGCTGGGAGCAGGCTTTTGACGCTGATCAACTGTGGGACTTTGTCAGCACGCCAACGCACGGGTCGTTGAACGGTTGGGCGTTCTTGGTGGCCTTCACCGATGACGACGCCGCGACCGGTCGGGTCGTGGCGATGACGCATTGGGATCAAGCGTGTGTCACTGACCCCGCTCAAGACTTCGCGATCTTGACTGACGAGCTCACCCCTGCGGCGTTGGCCTCGGTGGTCGAGAGTTATTCGTTGGCTCGGTCCACCCGACCAGACCCGCACATGATGGTACGGGCCCGCCTCGCCGCCGAGATGCGACTTATTAAAGGGCTGGCCCAAGCGGTGGCCCACGATGCCGACGACATCGTCCAGGTGCGCGTGGACGAGTTGCGCAAACTTGATCGCCTTACGGCCACCGACGATTCACTGGTCCCCGCCACGCCGGTGGCGCACGCACCGGCTGGCACCACCGTTGCCAAGACCAGACCTGATACTGACGTCGAGCCTGAGGAAGATCACGACGTGACGACGGAATTGACCACCGTTCCGATCGACGTCCAGGACCCCACGGTCACCCTGCCTCGCGTGGTGCTCGAGGATGACCAACTCGAGGATGAACAGGTCGATGATGGCCTGGTCGATGATGGCCAGGCTGAAGACCTCGGCTCAGACCTTTCGGTCGACGAGTCTGCGTGGGTAGACGACGACACTGAAGACGTTGTGCCCCCACAGTTCCACGGCTCAACGAGCATAAAGCCGTCTACGGGGTCTTGACGCTTCGCCGCACAAGATCCTCAAGTCGCTCAGGGCTCAGGGTCGCCGGTCGCACGGTTTCCCCCGTACTGGCGTAGAAGAACGCGGTATCCACGTCGTTGACGTCCCGACCGACCAGCCGGGCATAAGCCACCCGGTACACCGCCAACTGCATGGCTTTTCGTTCTCGCTCGGCCGCGGTCGATGGGGGTCGACCGGTTTTCCAGTCCACCACGGTGAGACCACCATCGGGGCGAGCAAAGACGGCGTCGATGCGACCCCGGACCGTCAGCCCAGCCAGCGTGGTGGTGACCGCGACCTCTACGACAATCGGCTGTCGCGTGGCCCATTCGCTGGCCAGGAAGCGGGCCTTCGTGCCCTCGGCGGCAGCATCGGCAGATCCACCGTCCGCATCACTGCCGTCGAAACCCCCGCCGTCAAAACCACCTCCGTCGAAACCGCCGCCGTCGAGATCGTCAAAGTCGATCAATGAGGGGCGAGCGAAATGCTGTTCGACCCACGTATGGAAGGCCGTGCCAGCGTCAGCATCGGGGCGCGGCGACGCTGGCATGGGGCGACGACGACGACGCACAAACCGGTCCCGATCAGCGATCACGTCGAGCAGCGCAGACGTCGACAGTCGTGTTGGCACCTCGGTCGGGCCTTGTGCGCGGTCTCCTGTGGCGTGAGTGCGCCGCTCCCGCAACAACATCTCGATGATCTCGGACCGCTCGATTCCGCGATCTGTCATCGCAGTCGTCTCCATCCCCCCGTTCCCGTCGTTCGTTCCCGCACATTCAGCCGATCCGGTCAGTGAAAGCGGGAGGTCGGTGTTTCTGGTCAGATCGACTGAGGATGCGGTGAGCACCGTCTCGATGAGATCCGTCATGGTCGCGCGGCGGGGCCCAGGCTCCACCGGCCACGGGGCGGCATCGTCCATCAAGGCCAGTGGATTCTCTTCGGTGTCGCCGGTCGGCATGTCCGCCCAAGCCCCCACGCTCATTTCGACCTCGGCACTGCCTCTCTCGAGCGCCAAGGTCTCATTCAAGAAGGGCGAGGTCACCCGAGGAGTCTTCGTCGTTGACCAAATCGGAGCACTGAGCAGCATCTGGTGTCGCGCCCGCGTGAACGCGACGTAGGCCAAGCGCCGCTCCTCCGCGACACGGTGCGCAATACCGTCCTGCCCGAACTCAACTTGCGCTTGAGATAACTCGTGAGTGCTTTGCACCGAAACGATATCGAGCATCGGGAGACCGTCGTAGTCGCCCCGCAGCGGGTAGGGCAGTTTGCCGAGCCCCGACATCCACCCCTTGATCGCGGACGGCTTATATATCCACTGCCCGTCCTTAAGCTCAGATCGCCCCGGCAGCACCGGGAAGATGCCCTGAGCCAGACCAGGCACCGCCACGATGTCCCACTCCAGTCCCTTCGCGGCGTGAATGGTCATCACCTGCACCGAGCCCGACTGTACGGATACTTCCGCTAACTCGGGGATCTCCACGTCTTCTAACGCACGCTCGTGCGCACGGGCCGCCTCCAACCACGACAAGAACCCGCCGAGTGTGGGCCGTTGCGCACTCGCCATGAATGCAGATGCAACGTCGATGAATCCTTCCAGGTGAGCCCGTGACCAGCCCTGCGGTGTGTCGGGGTCGGCCGCAACCTCGACGTCAAGGCCGATACTTCGCTCAGCTTCGACGAGGAGATCAGGAAGCGGCATACCCACCAGCGCTCGCAGCCCGGTGATCACCACGCTGAGCGACGAAAGCCGCTTTCGGGCGGTCGCTGTGAGGGTCTTGCCGCCTAAGGAGGCCCAACGCGGCGGGGGCATCTGATCGATCGCCTCGCCCAGGCTGGCGCTCTCGTCCGGATAGTCGCTGACGAGGTGTCGCGCCCACGTCCAGAGCGCATCCAGGTCGGCGGCCCCTAGTCGGCACACCGGGCCGGTCAGCAACCGGATCACCTGGTCCCCCCGGCTCGGATCGTGTACGGCCCACAGCAGCGCCACCAGATCCACTAACTCGGGCGCGTTGAGCAGCCCCCCCAACCCCACGACTTCCACCGGCAGATGCTCGGCGCGCAGTGCCGCGACCATCGTGTCGAATTGCACACGGTTGCGACACAACACCGCAGCACTCGTTCCGGTCCACCCACCATCGCGATCGAACCACCGCGCGGCGACCCAGTTCGCGACGTCCCGGGCCTCCTCACGGTGGGTGAGGGATCGCAGGGCCTGCACGCTGCCCACACCTGCGCGGGGCGCTGCCGCGACTTCTTTCACCGGCACGGGGCTGGCGTGCCGCAGCGGTGAGGCAATCTCGTTGGCTACGGCAAGCACGGTGGCGCTGTTGCGCCACGACGTGCTCAGGGACCGCACCGGGCAGGGTGCGCGCTCACCGTCGGCGCCCAGGACGCCGAACCGGCGCGGGAAGCGGTTGAGCGTGGTGGCGCTAGCCCCGCGCCAGGCGTAGATCGACTGGTGTGGATCGCCGACCGCCATGACCGGCACTCCATCGCCCCCGCGGGCGCCTTCAGAGTGAGCGAACAGCGATGAAAGTAAGACCATTTGCGCCTCAGAGGTGTCCTGGAACTCGTCCAGCAGCACTGCCTTGAAGCGAGCGCGCTCGCTGGCCGCCACCGCCGGGGCATCGCGGGCCAGACGGGCGGCAAGGGACATCTGGTCGCCGAAGTCGACCTCGGAGCGGGCCCGTTTAGCATCGCGGTAGGCCTGAACCAGCGGCACAATCATGGCTTGTCGCTCGAGCAGTCGGCTGAGGTCAACTCCCGGTTTTGTCGGCGGTTTGCCGTCGCGGCCGGGCAGGGATCGTGCGTATGCCGCATGTTCGGTCAACCACTTGGCCACCGTCAGCGGGTCCACGAGGTGCTCACTCAACTCACCGGAGAGATCCAGCACCGCCTTAACGATGGTGCTTTCGGCGCTATCGACAAGGCCACTCATATCGCCGGCAAAGGTGTGGACGACATCGAAGGCGATCTGCCAACATGTTGTCTCCGAGAGCACTGTCGCCTGCGGCTCCACGCCCACCCGCAGGCCATGCTCAGCCACGATCCGGCCCGCGTAGGCGTGGTACGTCGAAACCGTCGGGGACAGCATGACAGCCACCTCGTCCGCGTCTGCGGGCTCCCACAACCCGCTGCGCGACAATGCACTGAGTTTGTTACTCAGGCGTGCTGCCAACTCAATCGAGGCCTTGCGGGTGAACGTGAGCCCCAGCACTTCATCGGCCTTGACGTGCCCGTTAGCCACCAGCCAGAGAACCCGCGCCGCCATCGTCTCCGTTTTTCCCGAGCCAGCGCCAGCCACCACCAACATGGACTCCAAGGGGGCTTCGATGATGTCGGTTTGCTCCGGCGTCGGCGGGGGGGACCCCAGCGCCGTGGCGATCGCGGCTGAGCCGATCATTGGCGGTCTCCTTCAGGCTGCATCGGACAACTCGTCTTCACCGCGCAGGTGCGACACCATGCCCCCACGGTGGCCGAGAACTGGGACCCCGCCATACCTTGCGCAGTGCGTTCAACCAGGTCGTGAGCCCAGCGCGGATCGGTGGAGGCATCGAGCGGGGTCTGTTGCTGGACCGATACCGACGTGTTGCCGGCTGGCCCCACGTGCACCAGTGCCGCGCCACCGCTTCTGGCCTCCTCCCCCGTGAGGTCGCTGAAACCCCCCTCGGCGACCGCGACTTGGTAGGTCGCCAACTGGGGGTGCCTGCTGATCTGCTCAACCGCAGGCTTCGACGTGCCGGTCTTGAGGTCGATCACGACGAAGGAACCGTCCGCTGCTCGCTCCAGGCGATCCACACGCCCCACGATGCGTGCCCGACCCACGTCGACGGTGGTCGCAACCTCGACCCCGGCCAGTTCACGCCCTTGATTGGCCATCACCGCTCGGTAAGAGACAAAACGGCTCATCATGTCGTTCGCCAGACCCCGTGCTCGTGCCGCAACCCACGTCTGGTCTTGGCGCAACTCGACCCACCGCCGGTCCAGGACGCCAATCAACGTCTCTCGCGACGCGGCAGGATGCTCAGCCACGATGTCGTGCACCAGAGTGCCTACCGAAGCAGGCAACGTCGACTGACCGTCGCCGCCATGACTGCTCAAAAGCCAGCGCAATTCGCAGTCGGTGAAGGACTGCACCTTCGAGGGCGAGACCGGCACTGGTCCTTCGGGGACCCTATCGGCGGCCGTCGAGGGGCCACGTCCGTCGAGCCACGAGGATGGGTCGGCCCATGGCACCGACTCTCGCGCCAGGACAGCCAGCTGCTGCGCGCACACATCTCGTGCGGCGACGTCTTGCTCGCGGTGTGCGTGCACCAGTTCCTGGCGCAACTGCGCAACAACGCCGCGCAGAGTTAGGCGCGCCGGGACGCTCACCCACGAGCGCTGCACGACGTCCGGGTCGATGACGTCGAGGTACACCGATGGCTGGTCGTCCGCACTGGCGACTGCAGTGATGAGCAAACGCTCACGGGATCGGGTCAGCGCCACGTAGAACTGGCGCAACTCGTCGTTCCACACCTGGTTGTGGGCTGAGCGCAGACCCTCCGCCCCGTCGATGGGTTGACCGCTGAGTACTTCCACCAGAGCCTCCGCTCCGAGCAGGCTGCCGCGCAGGCGAAAGTTTGGCCATACCCCTTCTTGCACACCGACCACCGCAACGAAATCCCATTCCCGCCCCGCCGCCGCTTGAGGCGTCAGCACACTGACCTCCTGGGCCCGGGCCCCGCGATCAGCCAACGAATCGGGTGCCACCTCCTGCCCACCGAGGTGGGCCGCGAACCCTTCGAGGTCGGACCGTCCCAACCGCTGGCTGTAATCCTGCGCCGCGTCAAAAAGGGCTATCACCGCGTCCAGGTGACGATCCGCGTGAGCCCCGGCGACGCCCCCGGTCAGAGCCGATCGCTCCCACACATCGGCTAACCCGGTGGCCTGCCACATCGCCCACAGCACCGTATGCACGGTCACCGACTTCGGCGTCTCCAGTGCAGCAGATCGGCCCGCCCGCAGGACTCGAGCCAGCAAGGCCAACGGCGCAAGGTCGCGATCCCCCGGCGAGTCACTCAGAAGCCAGGTGGGATCGAAAACCCAATGGCCCATGAGCTCATCCACGCTGCGGGTCAGCCCCGCGTCGCCATCCACGGGTGCGGCGCGGCGCACCGCGCGCCGCAGTCTTCGCATAGCGACCGGGTCGGCCCGCCCTACCGACGAGGTCAGCAACTCCACGACTTCTTCACTACTAAGACTGGTCCGCTCCCCCTTGGCCCACGCCACGACCACCCCAAAGGCGGCCAACAACGGGGCGGCCGCTGGGTCGATAGCCAGTGGCACCCCCGAGAGCCCGACGTTCACCGGCACCCCGGCCATGGTTAACGCGCGCCGCACCGCCTCGTGCTGACTACCCGAGCGGGCGATGACGGCCATCTTCGACCAATCAAGACCGTCTATGACGTAAGCCCGCCGTAGTCGGTGAGCAACCAGCTCGGCCTCTTGACCCGCGGTATGGGTGACCGCGATCTCGACCGAGCCGTCGTTACCGGTCGGCGATGCCTGGCGATGACGCACCACACCGCTGGCGCCGATGCGAGCCGCGACCCGACTGCTGAGCACGGCCAGAGCATCGGGCAACCGGTGGTTGGTGTTCAAAGTGAAAAACTGCGGCACCTCAGCACGCGTCGGGGTGCTGCGCAGCATCGACAGCTCGTCGGCCAATTCCACGAAGCGATGGGGCAAGGCCCCGCGGAACCCTTGCACCACTGCATCACCGTCGCCGAGCATGGCGATTCGCATACCTGCGTGCTGCAGGCTCACCAGCAAGGTGGCAGCCGAGGCACTCAGTTCTTGCGCGTCATCGACCACCAGCAGACTCAAGCGGGCAGTGAGGGCCTGCCGCAACTCGGGGTCGTCGTCGAGGGCGGCGGAGGCCGCAACGCAAATGTAAGCAGGATCGAACGCACCAGGTGAGGCCAAGGCGGTGACCTGTTCGTACTCGTTGAACACGTCCGCTGCCGCGTGCCACTGGGGTCTGTTGTGCACGGCTGCCAACTCGCGCAACGTCTGCGCATTGATGCCCTGCTCGACGGCCCGCATCAAGAGGTCGCGCAACTGACCACGAAATCCTCTCGTGTCCAGCGCCGCGAGCATGTCGTGGGGCCACGGCGGCATGGGGGCCTGCCCTTCGGCATGCCCCGCCAAGAGATCGCGCAGGATCGCGTCTTGTTCCGCTCCAGTCAGGAGTCGCGGCATCGGCTCTCCACGCGATGCTGCGGCCTGGCGCAGGATCGAAAACGCCAAAGAGGCGGCCGTTGAGACCAGGGGGTCCATCCGCGTTTGCGTCACCGCAGCGTTGAGCCGTCCGTTGAGGTCAGCGGCTCCTAGGCGCGTCGGAGCTAGCAGCAACACCGCGTCGGGCGAGCCGCCGGCCGCGACAAACGAGGCCACTAGCGATTGGGCGGTGTAACTCTTGCCCGTGCCTGGACCTCCCGCGACCACTGCTATGCACGGCGGTCCGTTCACAACGGCGGCCACGACCGCCGCTTGGGAGTCATCGAGCTCCGAGGTATCAACCACGCGGCTCGCGGCAGGTGATGAGGTCATGCCCACATCAGATCAGGTGACACTGACGAACCCAGGCAACGCCCTGTGACCCTGTAGTACACCGCCCTAGCAGGGCGCGGGTGTGGCCATGCCGCATACTGGCAAGCCCGCCGGGATCTGCCCAGCGCCTATGCAGGAGGTCAGCTGTGGAAGTACGTGTCGGAATCCGCAACATCGCTCGTGAGCTCACGTTCGAGTCGAACGAATCCGCCGAGAAGGTCCAGGAAGCTGTCAGTGCTGGATTGTCCGATGGCGGCACCATTTCGCTCAAAGACGACCACGGTCGGGTGCTGCTGGTCCCCGCCGACGCGTTGGGGTATGTCGAGATCGGTGTTCAGGAAAAGAGCAAAGTCGGGTTCGGCTCAGCCTGAGCAACGAGGCCGACCCGACGCTCGTCATACGCGGCGCGCCGAGGGGTTGATTAGCCTCCTCGACTCACAGCCGTACACTCGAAGCATCACGGTGCCCGGTCGGCACACACGAGCATGACTGCACGGGCAGTTTCCAGACGATATTTCCGATCGGCCCTTCATTGCGATGCGCAGGCTTGCGTTTCGCCGCCGATCAGAGAGACCTATGGAAGAAACACGCACGTTTGCCGATTTTTCTATCCACCCCGATGTCGTTGCCGCTCTAGCCGAGCACGGGATCACCCATCCGTTCCCCATCCAAGCGATGACGTTACCGGTGGCCCTAGGCGGTCACGACATCATCGGTCAGGCCAAAACCGGAACCGGCAAGACGTTGGGCTTCGGGCTGCCGATCCTGGGCCGCGTGGTCGCCCCCGGCGATGCTGGCTTCAACGACCTGGAGCGCCCCGGGGCTCCGCAGGCCCTCGCGGTGGCTCCCACCCGCGAACTGGCCAGCCAGGTCGCACAGGACCTGATGCGCGCTGGAGCGCGACGCGGCATCCGGATTCTGACGGTCTACGGCGGGCGGGCCTACGAGCCCCAGGTCGAGGCCCTCAAGAAGGGCGTCGAGATCGTCGTTGGCACCCCCGGGCGCCTCATTGACCTCGCCGAGAAGGGCCACCTCACCTTGGCTCACGCGCGCACGGTTGTGCTCGACGAGGCCGACGAGATGCTCGACCTAGGCTTCTTGCCCGACGTGGAGAAAATCTTGTCGATGACCCCGGCCGGTCGTCAGACGATGTTGTTCAGCGCGACGATGCCCGGGGCGGTGGTGGCGTTGGCGCGTAGTTACATGACGCAGCCGACCCATATTCGGGCCGTCGACGACGGTGACGACAAGCACACCATCGCTGCGGTGGAGCACTTCGTGTACCGCGCACACGCCATGGACAAAGTCGAGATGGTCGCCCGCATCTTGCAGTCCCAGGGCCGCGGCTTGAGCATCATCTTTGCCCGCACCAAACGCACCGCCGCCAAGGTCGCCGACGACCTCAGCGAGCGCGGGTTCGCGGCCGCAGCGATTCACGGTGATCTCGGTCAAGGGGCCCGTGAGCAGGCGTTACGGGCGTTCCGTGCGGGCAAGGTCGACGTGCTCGTGGCCACCGACGTGGCGGCCCGCGGCATCGATGTGGAGGCCGTCACCCACGTCATCAACTTCCAGTGCCCAGAGGACGAAAAAACGTACCTGCACCGCACTGGTCGCACCGGTCGCGCTGGTGCCACGGGCGTGGCAGTGACCTTCGTGGACTGGGATGACCTGCACCGCTGGACGTTGATCAACAAGGCGTTGGACCTCGGCATCCCGGAGCCCCAAGAGACCTACTCCTCCTCACCACACCTGTTCGCTGACTTAGACATCCCCGAGGGCACTAAGGGCACGCTGCCTCGCTCCTCACGTACCCGCGCTGGTCTCGGTGCCGAGCGCGTCGAGGACATCGAAGGAGCGGCCGGGCGCAACAAGGGCGGCTCCGGTCGTGGGAACTCACGCGGCGGCACAAAGCGCGGCGAGTCCGATCGTGGTGGTTCGGACCGGCGTGGCTCGGGCGCACGCGAAGGCGCTTCGGACGGTCAAAGTCAGGGCTCGTCGCAGCGCTCGGCTCGTCCAGCACGCACCAGCACGGTGGAACGCACCGGTTCCTCGGGCGAAGGGGCCGGTCAGCGGCGTCGTCGCCGCAGGTCCAAGGGCGATCAGTCCGCCGGATCGGCCTCCTCGCCCGGCTGAAATGTGTCGAGCCCCACCCAGCCTGGGTGGGGCGGGCCGACGGCTAGCCCGGGAGGGCAGTGCGCCTGGACGGCGCACCACCGACACAGCCCTGACGGTCTGGCCGGGAAGGCCTCCGATGCCGCACCGTGCGCAGCAAAGTCGGCCTCGGCGGCGCGCAGATCGTGCCCTATGGACTCCGCTTCGTTCAGTTTTCGGGCCAACGATTCGTCCGTATGCCGATGCGTGTCCATCGATCCCGTCGGCAGGTGGTGCAACTCGACCTGGCGAACGGGACGCCGAAACATCCGCGATAAGGCGAGCGCATACAACCCCAGAGCAAGCGAGGTGCGTGCGCTGCCTGGCTCAGGAGCTCGAGCGCCCGTCTTGTAGTCGATGACGACCAGTTCACCCCTTCGCTCTTCGACGCGGTCGACGCGGCCGGTGACGGCCAGCCGCTGGGTCGGCATAGCAATGGTGCGCTCCACCGCCACCGGCGCTCCGGTGCGGTCAATCCCCCGCAAGTAGTCCAGCACCCAACCAGTGGCCCGCTCACGCCACTGGGTGGATTGGGCATCGTCGGAAAACCCTGCCCGCTGCCATAGGCGAGCCAGCAATGCGCTGACCTGTGCTGGGGTGCGCTGCCCCTCGGGCAGGTCCCAGAACTGGCTCAAGGCCGCGTGGGTGGAGTTCCCGATAGAGATGATGGCCCGCTGCGGTGCCTTCGGGGGCCGCGGCCGGTCCAGATACGTCAACCGGTAGGCCCGAGGACAGTCGAGCCATTGACCTAACTTGGAGGGGCTGACCCTGAGCAGCTTCTCCGGCGGGGCTGGCTCAGTCATCTCCGAGCCGGTCATCTCCGAGCCGGTCAACTCTGGCCCGGTCATCTGCTGGCCCCCATCAGCGCGCTCCCGGTGCCCATCGCCACGATCCGGTCGAAGTGGACAGGATCGGTCGTGTGCTCCGCGAGTCGGTTGGATTTGCCCGCACCGTGATAGTCGCTGGACCCGGTGGCGATCAGCCCCCACTGTGCGCACAAGGCACCGGCCTGTTGCATCGCTTGCGCATCGTGGTCGCGATGATGCACCTCCAGACCCGCCATCCCTGCCTCCACCAGGCCTGCGATGACCGACACGCTGACCGTCCGGCCCCGGGCGTGGGCAAACGGGTGGGCCATGATGGGCACGCCACCAGCAGCTGTGATGATCCGCACAGCGTCCATCGTCTCCGGTGCCCAGTGCCGTACGTAGTACCGACTGCGCCCGTGCAACACGTCCTCGAACACTGCGTTGCGGTCCTCGAACGTGCCCGCGCGGACCAACGCGTCGGCGATGTGCGGTCGCCCCAGGGTCACCCCCTGACCGACAAAGCCGACGATGGCCTCGTAGTCCACCGGATACCCGTCTGCGGCTAACAGCTCGACGGTACGTTGCATCCGGGTATCCCGGTGGCGCCGAATAGTGGCCATCAAGGCGGTCAGCTCTTCATGGTCGGGGTCCACGAGGTAGGCGAGCATGTGGACCGAGACGCCGCCCGCCTGCGTCGACAGTTCCAGCCCGGGAACCACGGTGATCCCCCGTTCCACGCCAGCGGCTGCAGCGGGCGCCCAGCCCGCAACGACGTCGTGGTCGGTCAACCCCAACACCGTTACCCCCGCCTCAGCCGCGCTCGCCACCACGTCAGCCGGACGTTGCGTGCCGTCGCTGCAAGAAGAGTGGGTATGCAGATCGATCACGGGAACCTCAGATGGCATGAACCCACCGTAGGCCAGAGCGCGTGCTCGCTTGCGACGAGCCACAGCCAGCGGTGGAACCCCTACAGTGGTGCTCTCTGCCGTGACCCTTAGGAGCATCGATGTCTTTCCCTCTGCGCCCCCGCACCCACCTGGTCGCGGCAGCGACAATGGCCGTGACGCTCGCCGGATGCAGCGCCACCGAGACCACCTCCACGACGTCAACCGCGATGACCGATGATGCTGCCAACACCAGCGATGGTGCCGCCTTCACCGACAAACCTGACGCAACCGATGGGGCTCAGTCAACCGATGGGTCCACGAACACATCCGACGCCTCTGCTGCCACGCTCGCTTCAGACGAGGCGGCAGCAACCTCGCAAGGCCCGCCGACGACCGTGGAAGCCGACGCCGAAGCCTTTAACCTCGAAGCGCCCGCCGGGTGGAAAGACGTCATCGAGACCGCACCTGCGGGGACGGTGTTGGCCGCTCAATCCACCACGCGCACCGGTGGATCTTTCAACACCCTGGTAGTCACCACGGGCGACTCGGTCCCTGACCTCGACGAGGTCGTAGCCGCAAGTATCGAGACTCTCGAGGACGACGAAGACGCCGACGTGACCTCGAGCAAGGACATCGACATCGACGGTGAGCCGGCCTACGGCTTTACGACCACCACATCTTCGGGCGGTGACTCGATCACAAACCAACTGCGCTACGTGAACTTCGGCGGGTCGCTGTACACGGTGACCTTCTCCAGCTCAGCGGTCGAGGGTGAGACCAGCGACGTAGCCAACCAAGAATTTGAGGACATCCTTGACTCGTGGTCATGGTCCGATCGGGGCTAATCCCGATACACGCCGAAGGACCGTCGGCGAGCGCGCAGAGCTGGCCGGTCTAGCCCGAACCGGCGGCGGGCGGCATACCCCCCGATGGACATCCCAGCAGCCAGCCCGAGCCCGACCGCAAGTGCGGTGAGCATCTCCAACGTGGCGAGGTTCAGGAACTCCGACGAGTCGAGCATCACCAAGAAGATGGCACGGTAGACCGCAAATCCTGGCAGCAGCGCCACGATCGCTGCAGTGCTGATGGCCAACTCCGGCACCCGCAACCGGTGATGAACGGTATAGGCGAAGGCACCGACCGCGATGGCCGCCACCGCCGACGCTGGCGCTTGCCCCAAATTGGCCACGGTGGCGCCTTGGAAGGTCAACCACGCCAGCGCAGCGAGCGACGCGGAGACGAGGGTTGCTCGCAGGCCCGTGTAGTGCGTCATGCAGAAGCCAATAGCCACGACGATCGCGCCGATGACGCCCGGAACGAGGGACGTGCGCTCGCCCACGTCCGGCTGAATGATCAACGACACTCCCGCTGCATTGGCGCCCGAGAGCACGATGGCCACACCGACGGCGATACCGAGCGTCATCATGACCACTTCGAGTCCGCGCGCCCCGGCCGTGACGTAGTAGCCGTCGAGCGCATCCTGGGCGGCACCCATCACCGACAGACCGGCCAACAACACGATGATGCCGGAGACCACGACCAATGAGGGCGTTGTGAGTCCAGGTATATCCAGGCCCAATCCTGGTAAGCCACTAGAGCTGTTGCTGGGGCTGGATATCCAGAACAGCGCAACGGCAATTAACGAAGGAATAGCTGCGCTGACCGCTTGGCTGAAGAACGACGCCACACCCATCCGATACAACACGCGCTGGGCGCGATCCACCGCCGCAGCGCTCAGTCCGGCCACCACCCACATCGTGGGCCCGGCCCCGAAGATGATGACCACGCCGATAGCGGTTACCGCCATCCCGACCGTGACCACCCACCGCCGATAGGGGTGAGGAGCGGTCAGGATGTCACTGAGTTTGGTGCGCGCTTCTTCGACCGACACCTGGTCTGCCGCGGTCCATTCGCCGTCGTGACCCCGAGTCCACGTGCGGTCCGGCGTCCCGCATAACTCGTCGACCAGGAACTGCAGCGCCTCGAGCCGGGTGAAGTCCATCGATTGATCTTTGATCACCCGCATGACGGTCAGTGGGTCTTCATTCACGCCTCGCTGCATCGACACCGAGACGGAGGTGTAGGTGATGTCGACCGACGTGGAACGGATCTCGAAAGCCGCAGTCACCCGGATCACGGTGGCCACCACTTCGGCGGCAGATGCACCGGTCGATAGCGAGGCCTCGCCGATGCGCAAGGCCAAGTCCAATACGGACCGCGCCTGTTGTTGGGAGACGTCATCGTGATGGCCGGGCACCGCGATGGGCACCGTCGGAGGGCCCACTCCCCGCACGACCCAGGTGGCTCGGTCACGCCAGATTTTTCCGACGGGTGCGCTGGGACGCAACTGGGGGCCCGTGATCTCGCGACCTCGAGGGTCGCTGGCTCCACCGTGATTCACTGACACGCTCACGACGTCAGCGTAGGCACGCTAACTGGGAGGTCGCCACTTCGCGTGCCACGATGGGCCGATGAGCCAGGAGCAGCCGAAAGCCACCCACCGAAGTCGCCCCACAGGTGAGGCTTTCAACGCCTTCATGCGCCAAGGCTGGGCCCCCAACGACGAGGTTCTCCCCAAGACCGCGCCAGTGGCCCCGTTCGCTGCACAGCGTCGTGAAGCAGTCAGTGCCGCCTTCGGTGGCGAACGCCTCATCGTGCCAGCCGGTGGTTTGAAGGTGCGCAGCAACGACACCGACTACGTTTTTCGCCCGCACAGTGCCTTCGCTCACCTCAGTGGCTTAGGCGCTGACCGAGAGCCGGACGCGGTGCTGGTGTTGGAGCCCACAGGCGATGAGGGTCACGAGGCTGTGCTCTACATCGAGCCCCCGGCTGGTCGGATGAGCAACGAATTCTTTTCCGACTCCCGGATGGGCGAATTTTGGATCGGATCACGTCCGTCGTTGGCCGCCATCGCCGCCGAACTCGACGTCACCACACGGCCGCTGAGCGAGTTCGCCGACGCTGCGGCTAAAGACGTGCCAGGAGTTTCGGTTCGGGTGGTGCGGGACGCGGATGCCGAGGTTTCCGAGCTCGTCGATCGGGTGCGCGATCAAGGCGGTGCGCCCGACGACGAGCGTGACGCTGAGTTGGCTCGCATGCTCTCGACTCTTCGGCTCGTCAAGGACGACTGGGAGGTGGAGCAGATGGTGCTGGCTGTTGAGGCCACCGCGACGGCTTTCGATGCCGTCGTCGCTGCGCTGCCCAAGGCCGCTGATCGCGAGCGCGGGGAGCGCTGGATCGAGGGAGTTTTCGGGCTACACGCCCGACACGCCGGCAATGGCGTGGGCTACGACTCGATCTGCGCCGCTGGCGAACACGCGACCACGCTGCACTGGATTCGTAACACCGGCGACATCCACGAGGGCGAACTGCTGTTGCTGGACGCTGGGGTTGAGACCGACGCGCTCTACACCGCCGACGTCACACGAACGCTGCCGGTGAACGGTATATTCTCGCCCGCACAGCGCAAGGTGTACGAAGCGGTGCTGGATGCGCAAGACGCCGGGTTGGCCGCAGCCGTCCCAGGCAACACCTTTAAGGACGTACACGCGGCGGCGATCCGTGTCATCGCGCAGCGGCTACACCAGTGGGGGATGTTGCCGGATGGGGTGAGCGTCGAGGACACGTTGGACCCGGAGCACGGTCAGTTCCACCGACGTTGGATGGTCCACGGAACCAGCCACCACCTGGGTATCGACGTTCACGACTGCGCGCTGGCGTTGCGCGAGGACTACATGGACGGCGAACTGCGACCCGGGATGGTGATCACCGTAGAGCCTGGGCTGTACTTCAAGACCGATGACGAACTAGCACCAGAAGACCTACGCGGCATCGGAGTGCGGATCGAAGACGACGTGCTCATTACCGAAGAGGGCAACCGGAATTTGTCGGCCATGCTGCCACGCACTGCGGATTCGGTCGAGCAGTGGATCGCCGATCAAGGGAACCGAAACTAACGCGAGCGAGCATCGCTAGTCGCGCTTCTCCGGCATACTCGCGAGCAGTTCCCGCGCCTGCTGGGCAAATTTGTGCTCGGTCAACAACTCGTAGCGCGTCGCTACTACCTGTGAAACCGAGGTAAAGTCTCGCCGCCCTTGTGTCATCGCGTAGCCGATCATCGCCCACACGACACCAAAGAACGCGCCGAAGCCGATGCAGTACAGGATCGTCATCAACGCGTCGCCAGAGGTGGAGAAGAGGGCAAAGATCAAGCCAATAAAGAGCCCCAACCACATACCGGAAAGCACTCCGCCTACAGCGACCCGTCCTCCCGTGAGTCGACCGGTTACCCGCTCCACCTGTCGCAGGTCCGTGCCCACGATCATGCAGTTTTGGACAGGAAACTCTTCGTCAGAAAGGTAGTCCACGGTTCGTTGTGCCTCGGCGTACTTCTCGAACACGCCGAGCGACATCGGGTATTCGAGCGTGAGCCCGGCTCCCGGTTGCGGCGAGCGAGGTCCTCGTTGCGGCATCGAAGGAGTCACCCCCCTATCTTGGCACTTCTACGGGTTGATCGCGACGGCTCAACGGGTGCTGGTGTTGCTCAACGCCGGCGCAGGCGCAAGCGGCGCGGCTTGACGGGACGGCGCGCAACGTCAGCGGGGGTGGTGTGCCGGAAGGCACGGTCGGCCGAAGCGATGTAGATCAGCGGCTGGGGCACTGCCATGAGGGTGGTACTACCTTTCAAAGGACTGTTTTAGCGGACACTCATTACTACACGGTGGGCGGTGGGGATGTTCCACGGCGCTGGGGTGATCTCGCTCACTCGTGGGAAACGGATGGGTATCGTGGGCCGGTGAGCAATTCCCGCGTCTTCGTTGCCCGTCTCAACGGGCTGAGTGTGTTTGATCCGCTCGGTGACGAAGTGGGTCGAGTTCGAGACGTGGTCGTAGCGTTCGGCCCTCGCCTCAACTCCCCAGCCCGAGGCGTGCGGGCGGAGGGCCTGGTCATTGAGGTGCCCGGCCGTCGTCGCGTTTTCTTGCCGATGACCCGGGTGACCAACATCGACCCTGGTCAGATCATCATCACGGGGTTAGTCAACATGCGCCGCTTCGAGCAACGTCGCAGCGAAACGCTCGCGGTCGCCGAGCTCTTGGACCGTCGCGTCAGCGTGACCTCGGATGACGAGGCGTTTTCGGCGGTGGTCGAAGACCTCGCCCTCGACATGCAACGCAACCGCGAGTGGCACGTCACGAAGGTCTTCGTGCGTAAGGGAGCCCCCGACGAGCGCCGTCATCGTGGTCTGACCCTTCGCCGCCGACGCGGGGAGACCGTGCTGGTCGATGTCGACCGCGTCTCCGGTCTGGCCCTAAGCGGGCCGGTGCAGGCGGTCGATGCCTTGTTGGAGTCCTACGAGGGGCTCAAGACCGCCGACCTCGCGGAGGCGATCCATGATCTGCCAAGCAAACGACGCGGTGAAGTCGCCGATGCCCTCGAAGACGGCATACTCGCCGATGTTTTGGAGGAGTTGCCCGAGGACGACCGAGTCGAGATTCTGAGCAACCTTGGCTTGGAGCGGGCCGCTGACGTGCTGGAGGCGATGGAGCCCGACGATGCCACCGACCTCCTGTCCGAACTCCCGGTCGAGAAGGCCGAGCAGTTGCTGGCCGTGATGGAGCCCGACGAGGCCGCGCCGATTCGACGACTGCTGGCCTACGACGAAGACACCGCCGGCGGCTTGATGACCACTGAGCCGGTGATCCTGGGGCCGGACGCGAGCATCGCCGAGGCCTTGGCTATGGTGCGGCGCCAAGAGTTGTCCCCTGCGCTGGCATCGCTGGTCTTCGTGGCCCGACCGCCGCACGAGACCCCCACGGGCAAATTCCTTGGCGTGGTCCACATTCAGCGACTGTTACGCGAGCCTCCGCAAGAACCGGTGGGTGGGGTGCTCGATCAAGCCATCGACCCCATCGGCCCGGGAGCCTCGCTGGGGGCAGTGACCCGGATGTTGGCGACCTACAATCTGGTCGCGATGCCCGTCACTGACAGTGAAGGTTGCCTGCTGGGGGCCGTGAGCGTCGACGATGTGCTGGACCACCTGCTTCCGCAGGATTGGCGCGAGAACGACGAATGGCAGGACGTGATCGCCCATGGCTGAGAAGCCTCGACCCTCGCGCATCCGGGGCCGCAGCGACCGATCGCGCAACTCCATCGATCACTCCAAGGCGAGCGCCCGTCTCGATCAGCCGCTGACCAAAGGACGCCGGCGTCTGTTTCGTCCCAGCATGGACCCGGACACCTTCGGCCAATTCGCCGAGGGCTTCGCGCGCTTCATGGGCACCGCCCGCTTTCTGGCCTACATGTCGTTGTTTGTGCTTATTTGGTTGCTCTGGAACACCCTGGCTCCTTCGGGGGCCCGCTTCGATCCGTATGCGTTCATTTTCTTGACGCTGATGCTCAGTTTGCAAGCGTCGTATGCCGCCCCGTTGATTCTGCTGGCCCAAAACCGTCAGGCGGACCGCGACAAAGTCACCATCGAGCAGGACCGCTCCCGCGACGAGCGGGCCTTGGCCGAAACCGAGTTCTTGACCAGAGAAGTGGCTTCGCTTCGTATTGCCATGCGCGACACAGCGACCCGTGACTTCGTGCGCTCCGAGTTGCGCGGTCTCTTGGACGATATGGAAGAGCGCGGCATCCAGATCAGCGTGGAGCGGCCGCCGGAGGCCGACGAAGGCCCCAAGCGTCGCGACGGCAGGGTCAGCAAGCCGTAGCCCGACCCCTACGATGGACCCATGCCCGCTCCTTCGCTCGATGCCCTCCACGCTGCCCTGGCTAAGGTCAACGACCCGGAGATCCGCAAACCGATCACTGATTTGGGCATGGTGTCTGACGTGCAGGCCAGCGAGGACGGGGCGGTCCACGCGATCATCTTGTTGACGGTCCCAGGCTGCCCGATGAAGGAGACCATCACCCGCGAGGTCACCGCCGCCCTGAAGTCGGTCGCCGACGTCGGCGCGGTATCGGTCGAATTGGGCGTGATGAGCGACGAACAGCGCTCCGCCCTGAAGACCAACTTGCGTGGTGGAGCCCCGGAGAAAGAAATTCCCTTTGCGCGCCCCGATACCCTCACCCGGGTGTATGCCGTGGCGTCCGGTAAGGGAGGCGTCGGCAAGTCTTCGATCACGGTCAACCTGGCGGCCGCGATGGCCGAGCAGGGCCTTCGCGTGGGCGTGGTCGATGCTGACATTTACGGCTTCTCGGTGCCTCGTATGTTGGGGGTATCGCGGCCTCCCACACAGGTCGACGACATGATCTTGCCGCCCATCGCGCAAGAGGTGAAGGTCATCTCGATTGGCATGTTTGTCCCCGGCAATCAGCCGGTGGTGTGGCGGGGGCCGATGCTGCACCGCGCCATGCAGCAGTTCCTCGGAGACGTGTTCTGGGGAGACCTCGACGTGCTGCTGCTCGACCTACCTCCCGGCACGGGCGACATCGCCATCACGGTGGCTCAGTTGCTGCCCAACTCTGAGCTGATTGTGGTGACCACGCCGCAACTAGCCGCCGCCGAGGTTGCCGAGCGGGCCGGTGCCATCGCCCTGCAGACGCACCAGCGGTTGGTTGGCGTCATCGAAAACATGTCTTGGTTGGAGTTGCCTGACGGCTCTCGTCAGGAGATCTTCGGCTCCGGTGGTGGGCAGACGGTCGCCGCCTCGCTCACTCGCTCCATCGGCGCAGACGTGCCTTTGCTGGGTCAGATCCCCTTGGACGTGACCGTGCGCGAGGGCGGAGACGTGGGTATGCCGGTCGTCTTAGGCGAGCCCGACTCCCCCGCAGCGACGGCGTTGCGGGCGATCGCTCGCACCTTGGCCGCACGCGGTCGAGGTCTAGCCGGGCGCAAGTTGGGCATCACGCCTACCTGAGCAATCTCCGCTTCGCCTTCGGGCCGTCGCCGCTGGACGGGTGGTTGCCACGCCGTCGGTACAGATGCTCGCCTTAGAAGGCGAGCATCTGTACGCAAGCCCATCCAACGCCGCCGCGAGTGTCGGTGAAGGGTCTACGTCGCGTCGACGTCGAAGGGTGTCGGCAGGTCCGGATTGAAGCGTTCGCGCGGTCGACGCACGGCGGCAGGTTTGAACGCACGCTTCGGCTCCTCGTCGGCCGGCGGTACGTCGACCGGCACCATCCCGGCCTGCTCGGCCGTGGTTTTGGGTTGTTCGCTCGGGGCCGCTAGGGCTTCGCGCACGATCCGCCGAGGGTCGTAGCGACGGGGGTCGAGTTGTTGCCAATCGACATCGTCAAACGCAGGGCCCATCTCATCGCGGATCTGAGTCTTCGCGCCCTCAGCCATGTCTCGCATGGTGCGCACCGTACGAGCCAGCGCCGCAGCATACTCGGGCAGTTTGCTGGGGCCCAGAATAAAAAAGGCCAGAATCAAAAGGAGAATGAACTCGCCGCCGCCGAGATTGGGGATCACTGGCGAATCCGCTTCACTCTGAAGCCCCGGCTAGCGTCAGCGAGACGGTCCGCTCAGTGTCGTCCGTGCCCCGTATCAGCAAGTCCACGGTGGCCCCAATCTCTAGCGAGCGCAGGGTGACGATCAGGTCACTCCCGTCGTCAATACGTTGCCCATCCACCTCGAGGATGACCTCACCAGGTTTAATCCCCGCAGCGTCGGCAGGCCCGCCAGCAACGATCGGGTTTTGCCCATCTTCGCCTTCTTCTTGGACCCTGGCCCCTTCACCGGCGTAGGCCAGGTCGACGAACACCCCAATGACAGGGTGGTCGCTGGTGCCGGTTTCGATCAACGACTGGGCCGTGCGCGAGACCTGGTCTGCGGGGATGGCGAAGCCGAGGCCGATGCTCCCGCCGGGTGCCATGGTGTTCTGACCGGGCAACTGCGCAATGGCGGAATTGACCCCGATAACTCGACCGGAGAGATCCAGCAGTGGGCCACCGGAGTTACCGGGGTTGATCGCGGCATCCGTCTGGATTGCGTTGATAAAGGAGGCGGTCTCGAGGTTACCTGCGACCACGGGTCGATCGAGGGCCGAGACGATGCCCGAGGTCACGGTGGCCTCCAATCCCAGCGGCGCCCCGACCGCCACCACGGGGATCCCGACCTGGACCTGCGAGGAGTCCGCAAACTCCAACTTCGGCAGGCCACCTTGGTCCACCTTGAGCACTGCGATGTCGTATGCGGGGTCGCCGCCCACGATGTCGGCCTCGAGTCGGAGGCCGTTCTGGAACTCCACGGTGACCGAATCCCCTGCGGTCAACGCCTGCTGGACGACGTGCAGGTTAGTGACGATATGCCCAGTCTCGTCGATAACGAACCCTGATCCGACACCGCCCTCACCGGGGGCCCCGACGGTGATGAAGACCACGCTAGGCAACGCACCCTGGGCGATCTGGGCAATCGATCCCTGTTGGGCTGCCGGATCGCCGCTGCCTGAAGCGGGCGCTATCGGCAACGCCGAGGTCACGGCCGGTCGCTGCGTATCGGGATCTAGGCCCTCCATCACGAAGGCCCCGATGGCACCGCCTAGTAGCCCGGCGACCAGCGCCAAAGCGACCACCAGCGGTTCGGCCCGTCGACCACGCTGGGCACGCCCCTGCTTACGGGTGTTCGACGACGGCATACGGTGATTGTGCCTGATGCCCGAACGGAATCGTCAGCCGAGGACCGGGATGGCCCCGGTGGCGGCCCCGTGAGGCTTGGTCGTGGACGGCGTAGTCGTCCGGACGGGTGCGCGGTGGGCCAAGGCTTGACGCAACTGCGAGCGCCCGCGGTGGATGCGTGAGCGCACCGTGCCCAACTTGATGCCCAGAGTTTGGGCAACTTCTTCGTAGGAGTAGCCCTCGATGTCGCACAACACGACCGCTGCGCGGAAGGTGGGTGACAAGGCATCCAAAGCCTGCTGGATGTCGCCGTCGAGGTGGGCGATGTCGAAATGCTCCTCGGGGCCGGTCAGGCGAGAGGGGAGCCGAGCCGCAAACTCATCGGTGAGGGCATCAAAACGGATGCGCTGTTTCCGCCGGGCCCGATCCAGGAAAAGGTTAGTGGTGATGCGGTGCAGCCAGCCCTCGAAGGTGCCAGGGCGGTAACTATCGAGCGAGCGAAACACCCGGATGAACACGTCGTGCGTGAGGTCCTCGGCGTCGTGCTGGTTACCGGTCAAGCGGTACGCCAAACGGTATACGCGCGCCGAATGGGTGCGCACGACCTCATCCCAGGTCGGCTGCTGCCACTCTTGCGTGCTGTCCATCATTGCCTCTCTGGATGCGCACCCTTCGATGACTGCGTCGGACTCCTGATGGTTCCACTGCATCCTGAGCATCTGCTGAACCGTTTAAGGTGATCCCATGGCTGCACAGCGGATGACATCGTGGACGTATGCCGAGCACTTTGTGCCCGGCTCAGAGCAGGTCGAAGGGGCGTCTGCGCGCGCTCAGGAGGTGGGCGCAGACCCGGTAGCGCCAGCGTTAGGGGCCTCGCTGCGACTGCTTGCGGCGGCTTTGACCGCGACGCACGTGATCGAGATAGGCAGCAACGCCGGGGTGTCCGGGTTGTGGCTGCTCGAAGGGATGAGCAAGGACGGGGTGCTGACCTCGATCGACCCGGAGCCGGAGCGTCAACGGGCCGCGCGGAGCGCCTTTGCAGCCGCAGGTGTGGCACCGCAGCGAACGCGCGTCATCGGTGGCGAAGCCTCGGCGGTGCTCCCTCGCATGACCGACGGTGCCTACGACATGGTGTTCGTCAGCGCCGACCACCAAGGCGACGAAGCGTACGTTGAGCAGGCGCTTCGCTTGCTTCGCCCCGGCGGCGCGCTCGCCGTAGCCAACATCCTGGGCAACGACCGGGTCGCCGATCCGGCTGCCCGCGATGAGGCCACGGTCGCGATCCGTGAGCTGGGAAAGAACCTGCGAGACGACTCTCGACTGCACTGCGCTCTGCTGCCCGTTGGTGACGGGCTGCTGGCCGCCATCCGTCGCTGACAAAACCGTGCTCACGCGAAGGCCCCGCTCCCTCACGTGAGGAAACGGGGCCTTTCGAGCGGGTGGGCCTACGTGCCGAGGCACTCGGAAATCGCGTCACCGAGTGCACCAGCCTCCTCGGCGTTCATCTCGACGACCAACCGGCCGCCCCCTTCGAGTGGCATACGCAGCACAATGCCGCGGCCCTCCTTCGTTACTTCGAGGGGCCCATCCCCTGTCCGGGGCTTCATTGCAGCCATGGTGACCTTCCGTCTGTGCGACTAACCGGAAGCGCCCACCACAGTTCTGTGGCGAGCACGTATTTCTTCATTATCCATGCCGGTTGGCTGGTCGGCCTAATCGCTACGGCACACTGTCGATATGTCGCCGCAATCGTCCACCTCTGACCGCCCTGTGCACGTCCAGCGACGTGGCGCCGTCGCCACCGTGACCTTGATGCGCCCGGACGCCATGAACGCTCTAGACGTTGCGACGAAGGAGGCGCTCCTGCTGGCCTTGCGTCAGGTGGCGGCCGACGGATCGGTGCGCTGTGTCGTGCTCACCGGGAGTGGCCGGGCCTTCAGCGTGGGTGAGGACCTGCGGGAGCACAGTGCGTTGCTGGCGGAGCACCCAGACGAGGTATGGCGCACGGTCCGGGAGCACTACAACCCGATCGTCGCGTTGATATCGGCGATGGACAAGCCGGTCATCGCCTCGCTGAACGGCATCGCCGCCGGGGCCGGTGCCTCCATCGCCTTCGCTGCAGATCTGCGATACCTCGCGGACTCGGCAGGCTTCACGCTGTCGTTCGCTGGCGTCGGCCTCTCCTGCGACTCTGGAGCGTCGTGGACGTTGCCGCAGTTGGTCGGTCTGGCCAAGGCCAAAGAACTGATGATGTTGGGCGGACGCATCGGCGCAGCGGAGGCGCTACGACTGGGATTGGCCACCGAGGTCGTGCCTGCTGATGACCTGGCCGCGCACGTTGCGGCCGTCGCGAGCCAACTCGCGCAGGGGCCGACCCTGGCTCTCGGCGCTATCCGGCGAGCCGTGACGCACGCCGCCGGCTCCGATCTCGCCTCAGCGTTGGCCTTCGAGGCTGACCTGATGGACCGCACGGGGGCCAGTGCGGATCACGCCGGGGCGGTTCAGTCCTTCTTAGCTAAAGAAAGCCCCACCTTCACCGGCCAGTAAAGCGCCGCATCCCAGCCCGCAGATGACCGATGTGCGCGCTCCTTGCGGTTCACAGGTGCGGGAGGGCGCGCACACCGGTCATCTGCTCGGATATGCCGAGGCGACCGGAGCGAACTAGATCACGGCGGGTTGTCGCGGGGTGGCACAAACATGAACAGTTCCCAGGTCCACCACACCTGCCATCCCAAAAAGAGGACCAAGATCGTCCCGGTGCGCACCCACAGCAACCACGCCGGTTGGGACCGGCGCGGGTCATCAGTGGCCCAACCGGCACCGATCATCACCACGGCCAACGGGAAAAGCAGCAGCAGGTAGCGGTAGATGCTGGTCCAAGGGTCCAAAGCTGCGAAGAGATAGAGCGGATACCCGAGGCACCAGGTACGCAGTTCGGCACCTAAGCGCGCCGCCCACGGCCCGGCGACCGCCACGACGAGGAGCACCAGCATCGCGGCTAGCAGCCACGGGCCCCGGGTCTCGCCTAGCACCACCTTGACCACATCAATCGTGGGAACGAACGGAACAACCGGCTCCCCCTGGCGCCACGCCGACATGGTCGCTGGGTAGGCATCCCCACGCCCAGTGCCCTGGAACGCAATGAACGGCCAGATCAAGCCCGACACGCCGCACGCCGCCAGCGACGTCGCCATTGCCGCCCACTCACGGACCGCGATCGGCTGCTCACCTCGTGTGCGTATGCGGTTGATCACCGCCACGAGCGCCACTAGACCCAACGGCAACGCAATGGGCCGGGCCAAACCGGTCACGAGGGCGACGGCGGCGGCGGCCCACCATCGCTTGGTGATCAGCAGCCACAGCACCGCTCCAAGAAGGAGCAGCGCCAACGATTCGGTGTAGGCGACCTGCAGCACCGGGGCCGCGGGGAAGGCCGCCAGCAGCGCCACCGCACCCAGGGCTGCTCGGGCCCCCACCTGATGGCGCAACATGCCTGCGATCACCAAGGCGGCGGCATACCCGAGAACGGTCGCCAGCACCGTGCCGGCGATCGCGAACGGCCATCCGGTCAACCCCATGACCAGGCGGGCTAGGTAGGGGAAAAGCGGGTAGAAGGCCCATTCGTTTTGCCGGACCGCGCCGTCACTGCCTAGGGGCACCTCATCGGGGTAACCGCCGGTGGCAATCCGTTCGTACCACCGCCCGTCCCACAAGGTGGCGACGTCGAAGTAGGGCGGGTTCTCGCCGCTGAAGACCACAGGGTCTTGCTGGTCGTAGGTGATCCACACCAGGACGCCGGTAGTGAAGAGGCGAAGGAGCGTGTAAACCGCCAGCACGGCAAGAACGAAGCGCGGACCACGCAGGCGTCCGCGGGCAAGGCGTGTGCTCATACCTCGTGAGGCCCAGCCGCCCGGAAGCAGCCGCTGACGTGGTCGTTGACCACACCGCATGCCTGCATCGCAGCATACATCGTCGTCGGTCCGAGGAAGGAGAATCCGGCACTTTTGAGTCGCTTAGCCAAGGCCGCCGACTCGGGAGTCGACGCTGGGACCGACTCCAGTGACGTCGGACGCTCGTGGGTATCGGGCCGACTAGCCCAGAAGGCCTCGTCGAGTCCGCCGCGGGGGCGCAGCGCAATAGTTGCTGCTGCGTTGGTGATGGTCGCTTCGATCTTGCGGCGATTGCGCACGATGGATGCGTCCTGCATCAGGGTCTCGACCTCGGCGGGCCCGAAGGCGGCGACGGTCTCGGGGTGAAAAGTGGCGAAGGCACGGCGAAACCCCTCGCGCTTGCGCAGGATGGTGAGCCAAGACAAGCCCGACTGGAAGGCTTCTAAGCACAGGCGTTCCAGCAGGGCTTGCTCACCGTGCACCGGCACGGCCCATTCGTGATCGTGGTAGGCCACGTAGTCGTCGTGTTGCTTACCAACGGCCCCCACCCAGCCGCAGCGCAGCGCGCCATCGGAGCCGGAGACGACACCGCGTCCGGTGGCGGGGTCGACGTCGGTACGCGGCCCATCAGCCACGCTCGGCAGCCCGCCGCGCCATCTTGTCGAGGGTGCGTCCGAACATCACCTTGTTGAACGGGTCAGCGAGGCGTTCAACGGCCTGTCCCAGCGCATGCGGGCGCACCATGATGTGCTCACGCCAGACCACCCTGGTCTCCTCGCCTTCGCGGCTGAAGTTGACGTGGGCCCAGCCGTCCAGCATCGGCCCCAGTTTGTCGATCCGGAACTCGTACGGCGGGTTCCATACCGAGATCTCCATCCGGTCAACGAGGGCCAAGGGACCAAACCCCGTGCGCCCCACGAAGCGCCAGTTAACGCCCAGTGGACCGTCGTCATACTGCATCGTGGTGAACGGGATGAAGTCCCCGTGCTGACGAAAATCCGAGAAGACGTCGAACGTGTCACTCCGGCTGGCTGGCACGCGCCGCGTCAGGTCAAAGGTCCCCATCGTGCTCCTGTCCTTGGCGCAGTCGGTCAATCTCGGTATCGCGCAGGGCGATCTCGTCGGCACATCGAGTGAGCACCGCGTCGACTTGGTCCATCCGGTAGCCGCGAAACGCGACATCGATCCGGATCTCATCGAGGTCGTCCCGAAACAGCGGCCCGACCGGCACCCCACCAAACGACGCGGTGGTCACGGGGCTCTCTACGCCCGGCACCGAAGATCGCGACACAACGACGGCCAAAACCACCCCAAGGGCGAGGACGCTCAGCATCAGGATGACGATCATCACGAGTTGATGGTACGCAGGCTCACGGGCCTGACGCTCACGCCCTGGCCTGCCACGCGGCCACCACGATTGCGACGGCCTCTGTGGGGTCGTCGGTGAGCTGGAGCCAATCGAGATCCTTCTCGGAGACGGTGCCCTGCTCGAGCAGCGTGTTGCGGATCCAATCGAGCAGCGGAGACCAGAAGTCGACGCCCAGCAAAACGATCGGAAAGTGCGTCACCTTGCCGGTCTGCACCAACGTGACCGCCTCGAAGAGTTCGTCCAGTGTGCCGAACCCGCCGGGCAATACGATGAAACCCTGGGCGTACTTCACGAACATCGTCTTACGGGCAAAGAAGTATCGGAAGTTGATGCCCAGATTGACGTAGTCGTTCAAGCCAGTCTCAAAGGGCAACTCGATGCCGAGGCCCACCGAGGTGCCGCCGGCTTCGGTGGCACCCTTGTTGGCAGCCTCCATGGTGCCCGGACCTCCCCCAGTAATCACCGCATACCCCGCGTCCACGAGCAGGTGCCCGACCTTTTCACCGAGGGCGTATGCAGGGTGACCGGGACCGGTACGGGCGGAACCAAACACACTGACCGCGGGGCCCAACTCAGCGAGCGCGCCAAATCCTTCGACAAATTCTGCCTGAATCCGCATCACCCGCCACGGGTCGGCATGCACCCAATCGGCAGGCCCGGAGTTGTCGAGCAGGTTCTGGTCGGTGGTGCTGGCCGGAACGCGCTGGTCGCGCAGAGTCAGTGGGCCCCGGTGGTATCCCTTGCGTGTGGTCACTGGAGCAATTTAACCCGAACGTGCCGACGCAACCTGACAAGAGCACTGCACAGCGCGACTTAGACTGCCCGGCATGCCCTCACCTGCCCGCGTCTTGACCACCGTTGCGCTGGTCGCTGTGGCCGGTGCCGGGGGGTTGCTAGGTGCGCGCTGGGTTGGGGATGCGTTGAGCGACCCGAGTTGCGAGTTCACGGTGGCGGAGGCCTCGGAGACGACCACGCCCGAGCGAGCGGCCAACGCCTCCACGATCGCCTGGCAGTCGGTCGAGCGAGGACTCCCGCCCCGGGCTGCGTCGATCGCCATCGCCACGGCCATCCAAGAGTCGAAGTTGGAGAACATCAACTACGGCGACGCCGACTCGATCGGACTCTTCCAACAACGTCCGAGCCAAGGGTGGGGCACGGTGGAAGAAATCATGGACCCGGTCTACGCGACCAATGCGTTCTACAACGGACTGGTCGAGATCGACGGTTGGCAAGATGGCGTCATCACCGAGGTGGCACAGAGCGTCCAGCGCAGCGCCTTCCCGACGGCCTACGCCGACCACGAACCCGAGGGACGCGTGATGGCCTCGGCCTTGACCGGCGAGACAACAGCCGCAGTGACCTGCGACCTCGACGCGCCTACCGCCGCCGGTGACGCCTCCGCGTTGGCCGCCGAACTAGAGGCGTTGGGTATGCAGGCCACGGCCACCGGGGCGAACGAGGTCACTGCAACCAGCAACAGCACGAGCGAGTCGTGGGCGATCGCAGGGTGGGCGGTGACTCACGCGCAGGGCCGTCAGATCACCTCGGTCACGAGCGGCGACCTCATCTGGAGCCGCGATGACAACCCTGATACGTGGAGCCGCCACGCGCCGGCGCAAGACGAAGCCACCGTCACGATTGTGGTGGCTTCGTGACGGTGGCTTCGTGGACGCGTCGAGCAGTCTCTGCGCTCTAGCGCGCGTTGACGGGAACGTAGTCGCGCTCGGGGTAGCCGGTGTAGACCTGACGCGGCCGGCCGATTTTGGTGGCCGGGTCGTTGATCATCTCGTGCCATTGTGCGATCCACCCGGGCAGGCGACCGATGGCGAACAACACCGTGAACATGTTGGTCGGGAAGCCCATCGATTCGTAGATCAGGCCGGTGTAGAAGTCGACGTTCGGGTAGAGCTTGCGCTCCACGAAATAGTCGTCCTCGAGGGCCTTCTGCTCCAACTCCATCGCCAAATCCAGCGTCTGGTTGGTGCCGAGCTTGGTCAAGATCTCGTGGGCCGTGTCGCGAATGATGGCAGCGCGCGGATCGTAGTTCTTGTAGACCCGGTGGCCAAAGCCCATGAGCTTGACGCCATCTTCCTTGTCTTTGACCTTGCGGACGAACTCAGAGACGTCGCCGCCGTCGGCCTTGATGCCGTCCAACATGCTCAGCACCGCCGAGTTGGCGCCTCCGTGCAGTGGGCCAGACAGGGCGTGAATACCGGCGGAGATCGAGTTGAACAGGTTGGCCTCGGATGAGCCCACCAGTCGCACCGTGGAGGTCGAACAGTTTTGCTCATGGTCTGCGTGCAAGATGAAGAGGAGATCGAGGGCTTTGACCAGGTCAGGGTCCATCTCGTAGCGCTCGGTCGGCTGCCCGAACGTCATCCACAAGAAGTTCTCGACCAAGTTGTAGTCGTTGTTCGGGTACAGGAAGGAATGACCCTGGCTCTTGCGGAACGCATACGCCGCAATCGTCGGCAACTTGGCCATTAGTCGGATGGTCGAAATCTCGGCCTGCTCGGAATCGAACGGGTCTTGGCTGTCTTGGTAGAAGGTGCCGAGCGCGGACACCGCCGAAGACAGCACCGGCATGGGGTGAGCGTCGCGGGGGAAGCCGTCGAAGAAGCTCTTCATGTCTTCAACGAGCAACGTGTGCTTGCGCAGTTTGAGGTCGAACTCATTCAGCTGCGTCTCGCTCGGCAATTCGCCGTAGATCAGCAGATAACTGGTCTCTAGGAAACTTGAGCCCTTGGCCAACTGCTCGATGGGATACCCGCGGTAGCGCAGGATGCCCGCATCGCCGTCGATGTAGGTGATGTCCGACGTGCACGAGGCGGTGTTAACGAATCCGACATCGAGCGTCACATCCCCTGTGGTTTTCATCAGCGCGCTGATGTCCAGACCGGAGTTGCCCTGCGTCGAGGGCACCACCGAAAGGTCTAGATCGTGATCCTTGTGGCGGAGTGTGGCTTTGTCGGTCATGCAGTCCTCCTGATCACGCCCGCTATCGGGCGGTGTGGCGGCGAATGCAGCGTCGCTCACGGGAAGCAACGCCGGGACTCCTCTATTCTTCGTGCTCCTGCGGGGGCAATACGCTAACCACCGGGTGGTCCTTGGCGATGACACCCAACTTGGCTGCGCCACCGGGGCTACCTAGATCGTCGAAGAACTCGACGTTGGCCTTGTAGTACTCGGCCCACTCTTCCGGAGTGTCGTCCTCGTAGTAGATCGCCTCAACGGGGCACACCGGCTCGCAGGCACCACAGTCGACGCACTCATCGGGGTGAATATAGAGCATGCGCTCACCCTCGTAGATGCAGTCCACGGGGCACTCTTCAATGCATGCCTTGTCTTTGAGGTCGACACAGGGCTGGGCGATCACGTACGTCATGACACCAGTATGAACGACAGCCACGGGTCGTAGAAACACACTCGCCGAGGGAGCGGCCGCCGAGGGCAACCGTCACTGGCAGGTGACACCGTCCGAAGGGGCATATGTGGTGGTGTAGTCATCCGTGTGAACCACCTCGCCGCCTTTGATAAGGTCTCGGGCCATCGAGATGGTGAAGCCGTCCACTGCGCTCTGGTCCAGGCAGTTCGGTCCCGAGTCGGTCTTGGTCTCCGGGCTGGTGTAGTTACGGCGCTGACCCTCCCGGGTCTGGACCGTGTACTGCCGGTCGCCGTAGAACGTCATCACGATGGAGTTGCCCTCGATATAGGTGCGTATGACGACCGGCGAGGTGGTGTCGTTGGTCCACACGTTGTCGATGGCACCGACCGAGATCGTGGCCTCGCGACCGGCTGGGTAGCGAGAAATGTAGTACGCATGCGGTTGCCAGGCATCGAGCTGTACCCCGGAGAACCACGCCGCATTGAGCATCGCCGTCGACACCTGGGACAGCCCACCACCGATGCCTTCGACCAGGCGACCTTCTGAGATGACGCCAGCGTCGACATACCCACGCTCGCTGCTGATCGGGGCCAACGTGTCGGCCAAGCTGAATTGCACACCCGGCATGACGACCACACCGTCGATATAGGTCAAGCCCACCCGAATGTTCTCGGTGCGTCCCGTGTTGTCGGCGCCGGTGGGGAACTCGGTGGCGAACTCGGCCATCACCTCGTCGACCTTCCACTTCTTGGCGTCCTGATCTGTGATGTCGGGCTTGGTCTCGGTGGTAGCAACCGTGATGGTGCGTCCCTCCACCGTCACGGACCCATCTCCGTTCGCCCCATCTCCGTTGGAGTCATCGCCGTCGAAGTCACCATCCTCAGCGAGGTTCGCGGCTAGATCCGCCTGCACGATCTCGGCGACGGCACGCACCACCGCTGGCTCATCGGCCTCTTTGCCGACCTTGGCCCCGACGATCGTGGGCCTGTTGTCGTCAGCGAGACGCACCGTCGCATTCCGAGCCGGCTGCTCAACGTCGGCCAGGGCGCCAGCCACGATGTCGGCGACCCCTTCGGAGTCCATGATCAGCGCCAACTCATCCGGTTCGCCATTGTCCGCTTCGCCATCGCCCCCATCGCTCGAGACCTGCTCTGGACCGGCACCGCGCACGGTCAGCAATCGAGAAAGCTGGTTGGGGGTGATGGTCGTGGTGGTGTCTTCGTCGGTAACGTCGATGACGATGTCGTCGGCAAGCGCCGGCTCGGCTACGTTGGCCACAAACTCTTCGACCTGCTCTGCGCGCAGGTCGGCTGCCACTGTCGTGGATTGGGCGGTCACCGTCGTTTGGTGCGGCCACCCGCTGGCGATGTCTTGGGCCGTCGGTGCGACATCGACGACGACACCGTCCTGCGGCACGGTGGTCTCGACGTTGCCTCGAGATAGCACGACCGCGGTCTGGACGGGCTCACTTGACAGCGTCTCGTTGGTGGCCTCCACGGCCGTTTCGAGCGCCGCAGTGTCGACCTGCCTGGTCACCGCGACCTCCTGACCGCCACCGGCCAGCCGGGTCCACACGTCACGAGGGTCGAACGACACGCTGACCGCGCCCGCGACGGTGGCTTCGAGGTCTAGCCCCAAACCGGACTCCGCTGGGGTCAGGGTTGCCTGCTCACCTTCTAGTTCGAGTTCCACCGGCGTCGAACCGAGGTCAGCCAACCTGTCTTCCACACGCTGCGAGCGCTCTCTTGGCTCAGCGAGCCGATGTCTACGCCTTCAACGGTGGTCCCGGAGGGGACTCGCTCGCCGAGGTAGTAGGCCAATCCGAGATAACCACCAACCAACACCGCCAACGCCACGAGAAGACGCACCACGATGCCTGGCCATTCGCTGCGGGACCGCTCCTGGGTCAAGGTTGGCGGATCGGAAGACTCGTCAGGCACAGGATTCCTTCGTCGGTCTGGGGTCTTCCTCAGGGCAAAGAACCGAACGTTCCTCGAAAGTGCACGAGGGCAGCGGCTGCTCGGGCAGGTGTCGCCACGCTCAACACCGCACCGACGAGGACGGTGTGATCTCCGGCTGGGTATGCGGCATGGGTGCGGCAGGCAACCGTGGCGATGGCTTCGTTGAGCAAGGCCACGCCGTTGACTCCCCGAGTGTGGGGTATGCGGTCGAGTTGGCCGTGCAGGGGGCGCCCCGGGGTCGATAGCCACTGGGCCACCGGGCGCGAGGAGGCCCCGAGGATGTTGAGATTCCACACCCCGCACTCCAGCACCGCGTCGTGCCAGCGCGCTTCGTTGTTGACGCAGATCAGCACCAACACCGGGTCCAACGACACGCTGGTGACGGCCGTCGCGGTCATGGCGTGGTCGTGCTTGCCGGAGCGTGTGGTCGCCACCACGACTCCCCCGGCAAGGCGGCCAATGGCGCGCCGAAAGTCCATCTCGTCTAGGGGCTCAGTCATCGGGACTCCACTGCTGGTAGCCCTCGCGGCCCCGCAACCGGGAGGCAATGTCGTTGCTCAGGGCGAAATATCCGTCACCGTCGTCCCCGGCATAGACCGTGACCTGGGTGGGGTGGTGACGCAGCGCCTGAACCTTGAGCCGGTGAGCCGCCGCGTCCACAATGTGGTGCGTAACCTCGTCATCGGGGGCAACCGAGGGCGGATGCGGCTCATCGTTGCTCGGGATGGTGAGCCCCGAATCCGCCGGCATGTGATCGCGCAACCACTCGCGGTCTTCTACCGCCCAACTCAGTGGCGTCGCCACGACATACATCGTCGGTCGGGTCTTCTTGTCGAGCCGGCGCAAAGCGGCAACGGCAACCTCGTGTGTCTTGATGTGGTCCGGGTGGCCGTAGCCGCCTTGGGGGTCATAGGTCAGCAGCACATCAGCGTCGATCTCCCGCAGCCGCTTCGCCAAGACCTTCGCCGCCTCGTCGAGGTCTGCGCAGGCAAAAGCCAACGGGTGCTTGGACGCCGGCGAACCGGCCATTCCACTGTCTCGCCACCGCGGCACGGGCATCGCTTGAGACACACCATCTTCTCCGACCCCCTCGAGCGTTTGCCCAAGGAATTCATGGTGCACCCCGAGCGTGGCCATTGCGGCAGCCAACTCACCCCTGCGGTGCGGCGCGAGATCCTCGCTGCCCTCCAGGTGCGCCAATGCGGGAGTAATGACCTCGCCCTCTTCGCCGAGGGTCGCGGTGATCACGTAAACGGTGCTGCCAGCCAAGGCGTGATGAGCGAGCGCCAGCCCGGTGGCTAGCGTCTCGTCATCCGGGTGCGCGTGCACGGCGACCACGGTGATACCCGGGTCGCCGAAGGTGCGGTAACTCCCTGCCGTCATGCGCCGATGCTGCTTAGCGCTTGTTGCGTGCTGCGGTCCGACCGCGCAGGTTCGCGTCGAGTTCGACCTTGCGGATGCGCACGGCCTCGGGGGTGACCTCGACGCACTCGTCTTCGCGGCAGAACTCCAGCGACTGCTCGAGGCTCATCAGACGCGGGGGGATCAGGCGCTCCAACACCTCGGAGGTTGCGGAACGCACGTTCGTGAGCTTGCGCTCGCGGGTGATGTTGACGTCCATGTCGTCGGCGCGAGAGTTCTCGCCGACGATCATGCCCTCATACACCTCGGTGGTCGGCGCGAGGAACATCTGACCGCGCTCCTGCAGGCTGAACATGGCGTATGTCGTCGCTACGCCCTTGCGGTCGCTGACCAGAGAGCCGGACTGGCGGGTGCGGATGTCCCCGAACCAGGGTGAGTAACCCTCGAAGACGTGGTTGGCGATGCCGGTGCCGCGGGTGTCGGTCATGAACTCGGTCCGGAAGCCGATCAGACCACGGGCCGGAACGACAAATTCCATCCGGATCCAGCCGGTGCCGTGGTTGGTCATCTGCTCCATGCGACCCTTGCGGACCGCCATGAGCTGGGTGATGGTGCCGAGGTGCTCCTCGGGAGTGTCGATGGTCATCCGCTCGACGGGCTCGTGAATTTTGCCGTCGATCTCTTTGGTGACCACCTGCGGCTTGCCTACGGTGAGTTCGAAGCCTTCGCGACGCATCTGCTCGACGAGAATGGCCAACGCGAGCTCGCCACGGCCTTGGACTTCCCAGGTGTCGGGGCGCTCGGTGTTAAGCACGCGCAGCGAGACGTTACCGACGAGCTCGCGGTCGAGGCGGTCTTTGACCAGACGAGCCGTGACCTTGGTGCCCTTGGTCCGCCCGACCAACGGGGAAGAATTGGTGCCGATCGTCATCGAGATGGCCGGTTCGTCGACGGTGATCAGTGGCAGCGGCTGGGGGTCATCGGGGTCCGCCAGGGTCTCGCCGATGGTGATTTCGGGGATGCCCGCGATGGCGATGATGTCGCCAGGACCAGCCTTGTCGGCAGGCACGCGATCAAGCGCCTCGGTCAGCAGCAACTCGGTGATCTTGACGTTCTTGATCGACCCGTCGCTGCGGCACCATGCGGTCTGCTGCCCCTTGCGGATCTCGCCCGCACGCACGCGGCACAGCGCGATGCGGCCGAGGAACGGCGAGGAGTCGAGGTTGGTGACGTGTGCCTGCAACGATGCGCCCTCGACGTACGTGGGGGCGGGAATGTGCTCCAGCATGGTTTTGAAGAGCGGCTCAAGGTCTGGAGTGTCGGGCATTTCGCCGCGTCCGGGGGCGGTCAGCGAGGCGCGGCCGGCCTTGGCTGAGGTGTAGACGATCGGGAAATTCAGGGCCGCTTCGGTGGTGCCTTCGTCGGAGCCGTCTTCGAGCAGATCCATGAACAACGCGTAGACGTCGTCGACTACCTCGTCGATGCGACTGTCGGGGCGGTCCACCTTGTTGATGCACAAGATGACGGGCATCTGGGCGGCGAGCGCCTTGCGCAGCACGAAGCGGGTCTGCGGCAGGGGACCTTCGGAGGCGTCCACCAATAACACGACTGCATCGACCATGGACAGACCGCGCTCGACCTCGCCACCGAAGTCGGCGTGGCCGGGGGTGTCGATGATATTGATGGTCACGCCGTCGGGCGCACCGTTAGCGGCCGCGGCGGGGCCGGTGTAGCGAATGGCGGTGTTCTTGGCCAGGATCGTGATGCCCTTTTCGCGCTCCAGGTCGTTGGAGTCCATGACGCGCTCGACGTCTTCGCCGCGGCGGTCATCGAACGCACCGGACTGATACAGCATGGCGTCCACGAGGGTGGTCTTGCCGTGGTCGACGTGGGCCACGATGGCTACGTTGCGAAGGTCGGGGCGGCTGCGCAACGACGCCGTCGAGGCGGCGTCGTTGTCGGTCAAAGATAAGGGCATGGCACAGATTGTCTCAGCCGAATCTCATCCGGCATGCATCGAAGCCCTGAGGTATGTCGTGATGGCCTCGTTGCTCGGCAGCCAGTCCAGCGTCGCGAACTCGCGGGGGACCACCCAACGCAGGGAGTCGTGATCCTGCAATGGCTGCGGCGTGCCGCCGCTGATCTGCGCCCACCACAGGCGCATAGTCAAGCCCTGGCTGAGTGGCCAATCACCGGATTGCGACCCGCCCAATGGGCCGAGGGCTCGCGCGCCGAGGCGGACCTCGACTCCGAGTTCCTCCCGCAACTCTCGGCGCAGAGCGTCCTGAGGGTCCTCCCCCGCCTCGACCTTGCCACCGGGCAACTCCCAGCGTCCCGCGAGGTGGGCTGGTGCCGTCCGCCGAGCAGCGAGCAACTGCCGAGGCGATCCGAGATCGTCGACGAGGGCCGCAGCCGAGACGAGGCGAAGTGGTGGGTGGTGCACTCCTTCACCTCAACACATCGACCTCCTATGTTGCAGATTGATCAAGTTTTAGGCGTGATCGCCGTGTTCACTGTTCCAAGACCGACCCCATGTGGGTATGTTTCGCAGATCACGAAGCCGTGAAGTTCTCACAAGGAGGCACGATGATCAACCGCAAGGTAGCCGCAGTTGCCGGTTCAGCCTGCTTAGCTCTGGTCCTGGCGTCCTGCGCCGAGTCCGATCGTGAAAGCGACAGCGGCTCGGGCGAGGGTGGAGGTGGCTCCGAAGGCGCGAGCGATGCTCAGTTCGTCTTCGGTGCTGCTGGCGCCCCGACAACTTTTGACCCCTTCTATGCCAGTGACGGCGAGACGTTCCGCATCACCCGTCAGATCTTTGAGAACCTGATTGGCATCGAGGAAGGTGGCTCCGAGCCTGTCCCCGAGTTGGCCACGTCTTGGGAAGGCAGCGAGGACGGGCTGACCTGGACCTTCGAGTTGCAGGACGGCGTGACATTCCACGATGGCACCGAGTTCAACGCCGAAGCGGTGTGCGCCAACTTCGAGCGGTGGTTCACGCAAAACGAAGTGGGCCAAAACGACGCGGTGACGGCCTACTGGGCCAGTGATTTCGGCGGCTTCAAGGACGGCGGCGAGGAAAGCCTCTACGAGTCGTGTGAGGCCACCGATGAGCTCACCGCAGAGGTGAAGGTCTCGCGGTCCACCGGCAAGTTTCCGATCGTGCTGAGTCAAAGTTCGTACGCGATGCAGAGCCCGACCGCTATGGAGAAGTACAACGCCAACGAGGTGAAGCAACAGGGCGAAGGCTTCGTCTTCCCGGAGTACGCAACCAGTCACCCCACCGGGACCGGACCGTTCAAGTTCGAAGAATACGACACCGCCAATGGGTCCATCACGTTGAGCCGTTTCGAGGACTACTGGGGTGAGAAGGCCGGCGTCCAAGAGCTGATCTTCCGGATCATCGCCGACGAGACCTCGCGGCGTCAGGAGCTCGAGGCCGGCACCATCAACGGTTATGACCTGCCGAATCCGGTGGACTGGGCCGGCTTGGAGGAAGGCGGCAACCAAGTGCTGATCCGCGACCCCTTCAACATTCTGTACCTCGGGCTGAACCCCGTCGCCAACGACGTGTTGGTCGATGACGACGTCCGCATGGCGCTCTACCAGGCCATCAACCGCGAGGAACTCGTCAACAGCCAACTGCCCGACGGCGCCGAGGTGGCCACCCAGTTCGTGCCACCCACGATCGACGGTTACAACGAGAGCCTCCAGCCAATCGAATACGACCCGGAGGCGGCTGAGCAACTGCTGGCCGATGCTGGCCAGTCCGACCTTGCGATCGACCTGTGGTATCCCACTGAGGTTTCGCGCCCTTACATGCCAGACCCGCAGAGCATCTACAATGCGGTGAAGTCTGACTGGGAAGCCATCGGCGTGACCGTGAATCCGATAGCCAAGCCGTGGGCCGGTGGATACTTGGACGGCGTCCAGCAGAGCAACGCCCCGGCCTACTTCTTGGGCTGGACGGGTGACTACAACGGTGCGGACAACTTTTTGGGTTCGTTCTTCGCCGGTAGCGAGAACGAGTTCGGAACGAGCGAGTACCCGTGGGCGAAGGAGTTGCAGGACGGCCTTCGCGCTGCCGACGCGGAGACCGACGAGGCCAAGCGGACCGAGCTCTACCAGGAGTTGAATGCCGACATCATGGAATGGCTCCCCGGCTTGCCGATCTCACACTCGCCACCGGCGATCGTGGTCGGCGAGAATGTCAAGGGCCTGGTGCCCAGTCCGCTGACGGCAGAGGACTTCTCCACGGTCACCATCGAGGAGTAGTAGAGGTCCAGCAGATCACAGGCACAGTTGGAGGGGAGCCGCATCCAATACGGATGCTGCTCCCCTCCAGTGGCACTCACCCAAGCCATGGCACACCAAAGGAGCCGCGGTGCTGAGATTCATCGTTCGGAGGCTGTTGCAGACCGGGTTATCGCTCTTTGCCCTCAGCATCTTGCTCTTTGCCTGGCTCCGATCGCTGCCTGGCGGCCCGGTCAGCGCGCTCCTGGGCGAACGGGGCACCCCGGAGTCCCGCGCTGCCCTGGAGAAGCAACTGGGGATCGACCAACCGATCTACGTGCAGTATTGGGCCTTCCTCAAGCGGGCCCTGCAGGGCGACTTCGGGATCTCCAACGGGGTGCGGCCCGGCACTCCCGCGTTGGATGTCTTCCTGACTCGGGTGCCAGCCACGGTCGAGCTGAGTTTCATCGCGATGGTCTTGGCTGTGAGTTTGGCTATCCCGCTGGGCTACATGGCCGCCAAACGCCGCGGAAGCCTGCTCGATACCGGCTCGATCATCGGTTCATTGGTCGGCGTGGCCGTCCCGGTGTTCTTCCTCGCCTTCGTGCTGAAGTACATCTTCGCCACTGAGCTCCAGTGGCTGCCCCCGAGCGGGCGTCAAACCGTGGGGATCTCTGCGACTCGCGTCACCGGCTTCTTCGTTCTCGACGGCATCCTCACTCGAGAATGGGACGCCTCATGGAATGCCCTGAAACACCTTATTTTGCCTTCGATCGCTCTGGCGTCCATCCCCTTTGCGGTCATCTTCCGCATTACTCGAGCCTCTGTGCTCGAAGTGCTGGACGAGGACTACGTCCGGACGGCACGGGCAAAGGGACTCAACTCGCAAGTCATCCGGAGCCGGCACATCATGCGTAACGCGCTGATCCCCGTCGTGACCATCATCGGTCTCCAGATCGGCGCCCTCCTGGCTGGAGCCGTGCTGACCGAGACGGTGTTCGCCTTCCAAGGCATCGGCCAAGCCCTGGCCATCGGGTTCACCAAGAAGGACTACGCCGTGCTGCAGGTGCTCATCATGATGGCCGCGTTGACCTACATCATGGTCAATCTGCTCGTGGATATCGCCTACGCCGTGATCGACCCCCGCGTCAGGACGAGGTGAGCGTGTCATGAGCGAAGCGGAAAAGACGTCCTACGGGCAACGCAAGAAAGAGAAGATCGACAAACTCGCCGAATCGGGGTCCGTGTCGGGCGGCGACGGGGTCAGCCTGTGGAAGAGCGCCTGGCTGCGGCTGCGTGTGAACCCGGTCTTCATCGTCGGCGCGACCATCATTGTGCTGTTCGTCATCTTGGCGATCAGTGCGCCGTGGCTCGCTCCCAAAGACCCGACCGCTCGTTTGTTGATCGGTGAGATCAGCCCCCAAAGCAATCCCGTGCCGCCGCCGCAAGATGGCTTCCCGTTGGGAGCGGACGACAGTGGACGCGATTTGCTCTCCCGGCTCATCGAAGGGTCGAGACAGACCCTGATCGTGGGCGTCATGGCCACCCTCGGCGGGCTCTCCGGCGGCCTGTTGCTGGGCACCCTCGCCGGTGGTATCGGTGGGTGGGTGGACGCCGGGGTGATGCGCATCGTCGACGTCATGCTCTCGATTCCGTCGCTGCTGATGGCCTTCTCCATCGCCGCATTGTTCGCCAACCCGTCGCAGTGGACGGTGATCCTGGCCATTGCGATCATCCAGATCCCGATCTTTGCGCGGCTGCTGCGCGGGTCGATGTTGGCTCAGCGCCACAGTGACCACGTGCTGGCCGCGCGAGCGTTGGGGGTCAAGCCGGCACCCATTGTGTTTCGGCACATGCTGCCTAATTCGCTCAGCCCGGTGATCGTGCAGTCCACGTTGGTGTTGGCTACGGCGATTATCGATGCCGCTGCCTTGTCGTTCCTCGGTCTAGGCAACCCGGACGACAGCGTTCCGGAGTGGGGAGCGATGTTGGGCAATGCCCAGCAGTACTTCAACACCTTCCCGCACCTGGCGTTCTATCCCGCGATCTGCATCATCATCGTGGCACTCGGGTTCACCCTGATGGGTGAGTCCATGCGTGAAGCGCTCGATCCCAAGTCCCGGCGTTAGGAGCAGGCGATGAGTGAAGCAGCAACCGTCACCACCTCCGGCCGCGGGGGCCCACGCACTTCCGACGCCGAGGCGTTGCTCGAGGTGGAAGACCTGCGGGTCACCTTCGGAAAGGGTGACAATGCGTTCACCGCCGTCGACGGCATCAGTTTTTCGGTGGCCCCGGGTCAAACCGTGGGCTTGGTCGGTGAATCGGGCTGCGGGAAGTCCGTCACCTCGTTGGCGATCATGCAGTTGCTGCCCGAGCGCGGCAACACGGTGAGCGGCAGTGTGAAGTTCGAAGGCACGGACCTGCTGTCGTTGAACGCCTCGGCTATGCGGGACAAACGCGGCTCCGACCTGGCGATGATCTTCCAGGATCCGCTGAGTTCGCTGAACCCCGTCGTGGCCCTCGGCGTCCAGGTCGCCGAAGTGCTGCAAAGGCATAAGGGGATGAAGAAGAAGGAGGCCATGGGCGCCGCCGAGGACATGCTGGGCAAGGTCGGCATACCCGATCCGAACCGGCGACTGGACGAATACCCGCACCAGCTTTCCGGTGGTATGCGGCAGCGCGCGCTGATCGCGATGGCGTTGGCGTGCGAACCGCGCCTGCTGATTGCCGACGAACCCACGACGGCCCTGGACGTGACGATCCAGGCCCAGATTTTGGCGCTGCTCAAGGAATTGGTCGAGGAGTCCAATACCGCATTGGTGATGATCACCCACGACCTCGGCGTGGTCGCGGGCCTCTGCGACGAGGTCAACGTGCTCTATGGCGGCCGGATCGTCGAGCGAGGTCTGCGCCACCCGCTCTTCAAGGTCCCCCGGCACCCCTACACCGGCGGTTTGCTGGCCTCCATCCCCCGACTGAACGAGGCCCGCGGCGCCCGCTTGACTCCGGTGCCGGGCTCGGTGGCCGACAACATTCCCTGGGAGGGCGGCTGTGCCTTTGCACCTCGGTGCTCCAGCGAGGTGGACGCATGCCGCGAGTCGAGTCCCGACCTCGTCAAGGACTCTGACGTCGAGGACGAGCGGCTCTTGCGTTGTCACAACCCGTTGACCAGCGAGTCCGAAACCGCTGACCCGGGGACTGCTGAGAGTTCCGATGACCCGAACGAGGACGCCTGATGAGTGACTCCGACCTGCTCGTCGACGTACGAGACCTGAAGATGCACTTCCCGATCAAGGCCGGTGTGATCTTCGACAAGACCATCGGCTATGTCTATGCCGTGGACGGCATAGACCTACAGATCGAACGTGGCGAAACCTATGGCCTTGTGGGTGAGTCCGGCTGTGGCAAGTCGACGTTTGGTCGCGCTCTGCTGCAACTCGAGGAGCCGACCAGTGGCGAGGTCTACTTCGACGGAGTGAACCTCGCCAGCCTCAAGGGTGAAAAACTGCGCACCCAGCGTCGCCACATGCAAATGGTGTTTCAGGATCCGATGGGCTCACTGGACCCGCGACAGACCGTCGAGCAGCTCCTGTTGGAGGGAATGAAGGCACATGGTCTGACCAAGAACCAAGACGCCCACGAGCGCCTGATCGGACTACTCCAGGCGGTCGGACTGCCACAGAACTCGTTGAACAAGTATCCCCACGAGTTTTCGGGCGGCCAGCGTCAACGTATCGGTATTGCGCGGGCCCTCGCCGTGGATCCGCAGTTGATCGTGGCCGACGAGCCCGTCAGCGCGCTTGACGTCTCGGTCCAGGCCCAGGTCATCAACCTGCTGCAGGATCTGCAGAAGGAGTTCAATCTGACCTATCTCGTCATCGCCCACGACTTGGCCGTGGTGCGTCACATCAGCGACCGCATCGGCGTGATGTATCTCGGGACTCTCGTCGAGGAGAGCGGCGCCGACGAGCTGTACGACACTCCGCTGCACCCCTACACGCGTGCGCTGATGTCCGCCGTGCCCGTGCCGGACCCGGCGGTTGAGGACTCGCGTCAGCAGTTGTTGTTGGCCGGTGACTTGCCGAGCCCGTCAAACCCGCCTGCTGGCTGCCGCTTCCACACTCGGTGCCCGTGGAAGCAGGACACCAAGTGCGACGAGACCCGGCCCGAGTTGCGGGCCATTCAGGTCGAGGGCGCCAGCAAGGATCACCGCGTCGCATGCCACTGGGCCGAGCAGATTGCGAGCGGCGAGTTGCAACCCCACGCCGTTTCGCCCGACGCGAGCGACCCGACATCTACCGACGACGACGATGACGATGGCAACCTCTTTGGTGCGCAATCGGTCACCGAGGCAGAGTAGGTGCATGTTTGCGCACCTCCTGGTCATTCAGCACACGGGCACCTGCCCACCCGGCCTTCTAGGTAACTGGCTCATCGAGCACGGCATCGAGATCGACCTACGCTCTGGCGAGGCGGGTGATGCCATCCCAGTTGACCTGTCGCAGCACGACGGCCTTATGGTCATGGGTGGCGGCATGGGGGCGAATGATGACGCGACGAGCCCCTGGCTGTCGCCGACAAAGGACCTCATCAGAGTCACCTTGACCGCGGAAAAGCCGCTGCTCGGTGTGTGCCTCGGGCACCAACTCATCGCCACTGCGGTCGGCGGCACCAGCGCTCCCAACCCTCGAGGCAAGGCCCGCGGCCTGACCGCGTTCAACCCGAACGCAGACGGCCTTGACGACCCCTTGCTGTCCAGCGCTGCGGCGGGGTCACTGGGGTTGCAGTGGAACGACGACGTGGTCGACAACTTGCCCGATTCCGCGGTGGTGCTCGCGACTGCGCCCGACGGTTCGGTGCAGGCCGCTCGCTTTGGGCCCCGCGCCTGGGGCGTGCAGTTCCACCCCGAAGCAACACCCGAGATCTTCCGGGGGTGGGCCAAGCACCGGGCCACGGATGCGGCCTGGCCACTAGAGGCGCTGCATACGGCTGCCGACGAGTTCAGTCGCCGCGAGGCTGAGGTCGCTGCCGCCTGGGAGCCGCTCACGGAGCGTTTTGCGCACATTCTGACCGAGTCGGCCGAGAAGGTCAGCGCGCCCCGCTCCGCCTGACCTGGTTCGGTACGACAGACTGGGCACACCGCATACCCAACAGAATCACGGAGGTAGACCGTGGAAACGGTGTCGATCTACCTTGCCGTGATCTTTGGTGCCGCCTTGCTGGCGGTGCTCATCAAACTGCCTCCCCTGGTCGGATTTCTAGCCGCTGGCTTTGCCCTCAACGCCATCGGCGTCGAGGAGTTCCCCGCGTTGCAGACCATTGCCGACCTCGGCGTGACGCTGCTTCTCTTTGGGATCGGACTCAAGCTGGATGTCCGAAGCCTGCTGCGAGCCGAAGTCTGGGTCACCGCGAGCGTGCACATGCTCATCAATGTGGTCATTGCCGCAGGGTTCTTGTGGACGCTCAGCGCTATAGGTTTGGGTCTTGCCGCCGAAGCGGACTGGACCATCATCATCTTGGTGGCGTTCGCGCTGTCCTTCTCCAGCACGGTGTTCGTGGTCAAGATCTTGTCGGATCGCAGCGAGTCACAATCCCACTACGGTCGCGTCGCGATCGGCGTACTGATCATCCAAGACATCGCCGCGGTCCTGTTCTTGACCAGCGCAAAGGGCGACCCTCCGAGCATCTGGGCGCTGCTCCTGCTGCTGCTCGTGCCTGGGGCATGGCTGTTCCGCAAGATGTGGGACCGCGTGCCGCACGGTGAGATGCAGGCGCTCTTTGGCATCGTCATGGCGCTCGTGCCTGGGTATGCCGCCTTTGAGTTGGTGGGGATCAAAGGAGACTTGGGGGCGCTGATCTTGGGTGCGCTGTTGGCCAGTCACCCGGCCGCCGGCGAACTATCCAAAAGTTTGTTCACGATCAAAGAACTCCTGCTCGTCGGGTTCTTCGTCTCGATCGGATTGGGCACCATGCCCACCATGTCGACGCTCGCGCTGGCCGGTGCGTTTGTCTTGCTGCTACCGATTAAGGCCAGCATCTTCTTTGTGTTGCTCTGGTGGCGACGGCTGGGGCACCGCTCCTCGATCCTGGCCAGTTTGGCGTTGGGCAACTATTCGGAGTTTGCGCTGATCGTTGCTGCCGTCGGGGTCGGCACCGGGTTGTTGGACGAAGAATGGCTCGTCGTGCTGTCGGTGGCGGTGGCCTTTAGTTTTGTGATCTCGGCGGTCGTGAACCGCTCAGAGACCTCGCTGGTGGCCGCGCTCACGGCCCGCCTCCCTGAGCAAGACACCTATCGGCTGCACCCTGAGGATCGTCCCATCGATCTGAGCCGGGCCACCGCGGTCGTCTTCGGTATGGGGCGGATCGGGCGGTCGGCATACGAGCAGCTTGAGCGTGAATATGGGATGTCGGTGGTGGGTGTCGAGATCGACCTCACCCGGGTCGAACGACTCATCAAGGCGGGCCTCGACGTTCAAGAGGCGGACGCGACTGACGCTGCGTTCTGGGAGCGCACCACCAGCACCGCGCACGTCGAGCTTGTCGTGCTCGCGATGCCCTTCCATGGTTCCAACCTTGTCGCGCTCCGCCGGCTGCAAGCTGCTGACTACGACGGAACCGTGGCCGTGATGGCGCAATACGACGACGAGGCCAAAGAAGTCCGAGCCCTTGGCGCCGACATCGTCTTGCAGCTCTACAGCGGCGCTGGTAGGCAACTTGCTGACGAAGCCTTCGAGGCTGAGGGGTCTGCGCCGAAACTCTGACGAATACCGTTCACGCTCTGAGTCGGAACACAGCTCACCACAGGGCAGCAGCGCCACCGAGTAATCCGACCAGAATCAGGCTGAGTGCCCACACGGTGTCGAGGTTAAACCAGGTCTTGGAGACCGCCTTCAGGCCGAAGTCGCGGTAGACCAGCACGGCGAGCACTGCGCCGGCAGACACCATGGCGAGGGTGTGAGCCCCGGCGACCAGCAGCGCCGGCGCCGAATCCATCGCCAAGAAGATCGGTAACACCATCAGCCCGGCCCCGTGAGCGGTCGCGGCAAGGAAGGACCACCAGATAAGGCGGTGCGGTGCTACCCGCGCCAGATACTTCGGGTGATGCCTCTTCGAGATCAACAGGTAGGAGCCAAAGGCCACCGCGATCCCCGAGGCGACGAGTCGGATCGGCGTTTGCCACTCAAGCAGCGAACTAAACACAGAGAACGGGAGCAACACCACAGCCATCGCCAGGAAGTGGCCTAATGCCAACAGCCCGAGGGCCCTTACCAACGCCGAGGGCCGACGCTCCATCAGTGCCGCCGAAACGGCCAACGGCCAACCCATGCCAGGGTTTACGCCGTGATACAGACCCGAGAGCACAACCCCCAGCCAGAGCGCCGAGACGGATGCCTCGCCCATGTCCATAGATGGTGCGGACGCTCAGGCAGAGGGGTAACAGAAACTGTCGGTCGAGCAGTCTCCACCTTCGAGCCGGATCTGGTGTGCGCGGTAGTGGTCGGGGAACTGCACCCAGAAGTCCTGGTCGAGCTCGATCCCACCGCCGCCGCCAACGTCGGCTTTGACCATGGCCGCAGGCGTCCCGTCGGGGTAGAACTGGTCATCCCAGGAGGAGTACAGCGAGTTGGTCCAGTAGACCCGCTTGCCGTCCCTGCTGATCTCGACCATCTGCGGACCACCCTTGTAGTCCGCCCCGCTGGGGTGCGGGGTCTTGCGGGTGATCCCGCCGATGTGGACCGAACCGACGAGTGTGGGGTTCATCGGGTCCGTGACGTCGTACTGACGAAGCTGACCAGTCCCCCAGCACGCGACGTACAGGAAGCGGTCGTCCAGGGATAGGTCGATGTCGGTGACCAGCGGGGGCACGGCCGTGAAGCCCTTGAGCAGCGGTGGCAGATCGTCCGGATCGGCGGGCTCAGCCGGGATGGTTGCCGTCTTCTTCGCGTGGAACACACCGTCCTCGCGCCACCACGTCCAGATCGACCCTTCTAGTTCGTCGTGTCGATCACGACACCGCAGAAGCCGTACTCGCGGGAGGGGTCGTGGGCCGGCCTCACTTCAAGGGCCATCTGATGATTCTCACCAAGATCGATAGTCTGCACGTTGCGACGGCCGCGTAGGTCCCCGAAGTGGAGGCTGTGGCCGTACTTGTTGCTCAGCAAATCCTCGGGGACGATGCCGTTCTCGAACTGGGGCGGCAGCCCCCACTCTGAGGAGATCATGTAGTCGCGCGGGAGGTTCCACCAGAAGTCGTAATGCTTGTCCTGCAGGCCGCGGTCGATCTCCCCACGGCCGAGGACCTCGAAGGTTTCGCAGTCCATGATGAAGATTCCGGGAGGACCATCGGTGCCATCCTGTCCACCTCCGCCGAGTGTTGAGACATAAATGCTCTCGGGCCCACAGTGAATCGTGTGCGGTCGTGAGTAGCCGGTCTTTTTCAGGATCTCTTCGGCCTCGATGACCTGTGCAGCTTGGCCGCCTTGGGACCGCCTTTGATGTCGATGATGTAGATCCTCGACGAGCGGATGCCAGGGACGATCAGGTAACGGCGCTCCAAGAAGGCGTGACCCGTCAGCGGGGATAGCGCCGAGGAGCATGCGTTCCAGCCAAAAGGATGGAACTCGTCGCCCAGATTCGGCATCAACACGTGGTGCACGATCGTGTCGTATGTCGCTGATTGCGGGTCGACGTCCACCACGGCCAGACCATCGGGTTCAGTGCCGTCCGGGCTCAGAATCAGTGTGTAGGCGAGCGTCTCGACCGGCGCTTCCATCGCTATCCGCGGTGAGGCGTAGAAAGTGGCGTCGGGTTTCATTGACATGGGACTTCTTTAGTTTTGAGCGGCCGGTCCTGGTGACAATCTAGGTCAGTGCGGCACGGAGCACTAGGGGCTGAGGTAACGAGCACCCCCTACGATCAATCGCTATGGCCACCCGCGCGGACGACACGACGCACGAGCAAGGCCACTTGGGGTTCGTCTTCGTCGCCTCGTGTGTGTTGTCGTCCGCGTTCGTCGTCTTCGGCTTTGTCTTTCCGGAACGCCTGAACCGAGCCCTCACCGCGGTGCGGGAAGTGGTCGTCGGAACCGTCGGCCCGGCATACCCGGTCGTGGTGACGGTTGTCCTTGTCGTGGTGCTCGTGCTGTGGCTGTCCCCTTTTGGGCGGCTCCGTCTTGGCGGACCGGACTCGAAGCCGGAGTTCGGGATGCTCTCTTGGATATCGATGCTGCTCAGCGCCGGGGTCGGCCTGAGTTTCTTTTTCTGGGGCATGGCCGAGCCGCTGATTCACCTGGCCGACCCGCCCTACGGCAGCACCGAGGCTGGCTCGGCCGAAGCGGCCCGTGCGGCCATGCGCTACTCGTTTTTGTTCTGGGGACCGCACGCGTGGGCGATCTACGCCGTGGTGGCCATCGCCATCGGCTACGCCAGTTACACCCATCACCGGCCCATGCTGGTGAGCCAAGCATTGCGGCCACTACTGGGTCGACACAGCGACGGTCTGATCGGCAACATCGTGGACACGCTGTCGGTGATCGCAATCCTCTTCGGGGTGGCCACCTCGCTAGGCCTGGGCACCGGCGAACTCAACGCTGGTCTCGCCGAGGTCTTCGGGGTCCCCGACTCCTACACGACCAACATCATCATTGTCGCTTCGCTGATGACCGTGAGCACAATCTCCGCCATGACCGGTCTTGGCCGCGGCATCCGATGGCTGAGCTTGGCCAATATTGCGATCTGCGCGGCACTGCTCTGCTACATCCTGATCGCGGGTCCGACTACCGCCATTCTCGCGACGATGAGCACCGGATTAGCGGACTTTGGCCGTGAACTGGTCCCGATGAGCCTGGCCACCGAAGAGTCGGCGGACAACCCCTGAACCGCCGATTGGATCTACTTCTTTTGGGCGTGGTGGATCGCTTGGGCACCGTTCGTCGGGACGTTCATCGCACGAATCTCGCGCGGTCGCTCGATCCGTGGGGTCGTCACCGGCGTGGTCCTGATCCCGAGTGCCGTGAGCATCGTGTGGTTCTCGGTGCTCGGTGGCACTGCGCTACAACGGGAGACGACAGGGGTGGTGCAGGTCGCCGATACTGCCAACGCCTCAAAGTCGGTTGCCTCTCTCGCGGTGCTCGACACGCTGCCCCTTCCCTGGCTTGCGCTAGGACTCCTCGTGCCGGCGCTCGCTTTGCTCTTCATCACCTCTGCCGATTCTGCATCGTTCATGCTCGGCAGCAGCACCTCCGGAGGGAGCCTTAAACCCCCGCGGCCGCTGCGCCTAATGTGGTCTTTCGCTGCTGCGTTTTCTGCGGTCCTGCTGCTTAGCGGCGGGACGACGGCCCTGCGCGACGCGGCGGTCGTCGCGGCGGTCCCGTTCACGGTCATCCTCCTCGGTCTGTGCATCTCGCTGGGGCTCACCTTGTGGAAAGACCGGGACCACCTGCGCCAATAACCTCCGTAGCGCTAGGACCTCGTGGGTCGTCGCCCCGTTCGCTACCGGAAGCGAGGCCTCTTCACCCCCGCACTACGAAGCGACGCTCGCACAAAAAGCCGGTAGACCATGCGCGTTAGGCGTTGCAGACCGATCCCGCCGCGCTCCTCGTTGGCCACCAACCCGCGGGCGTGCATGATCCACGGTTCGTGTGGGTTTGCGACGTGGTGAGGGGCGAGCTCGATCCGATCAAGGTGCTTGACGTGTTTGTACCCGTATAGGTGGGGCACAACGAGTCGGTATGGCGCTCCGTGATTTCGGTCGAGCGGCTCCCCATCACGCGAGTGCGCAATCATCACGTCCTCACGCAGGAGGTCCGGCAACGCAATGCCCGCCATAGCCTGATCAAGACCGGTGAAAACCACGTGGGTCGTGCCCGGGTCGGCGATGTCGCGCAAGACGTGCTCCCAGATGTCAAGCATCTTCCACCCGGTCCATCGCGATCCCATCGCGCTCCAGGTCATGACGCAGTGAATGTCAAGATCCATCGATGCCGGGGGTATGCCGTTCAGATCGTCCCGAGTCAACGCCACCTCCTTGCCGCCCTGACTGCATACGGTCAGCGTTGGGTCCGCAGGGATGTCGAAACGGGACCGAACGTTATCTCCAGATGGCCAGACCCGCACGCTTTACCGACGACGACATACTCGATTCAGCCCTCGAATGTGTCTGGAGCGAAGGCCCTCACATCACCATCGCCAGTATTGCGACCCAGCTCGGCGGCCCCGTGGGCTCGATCTATCACCGTTTCAGTTCCCGGGAGACGATGCTGGTCCGACTGTGGATGCGCAGCATCCGACGCTTCCAAGCGGAATTGTTTGAGTTGGCCGAGATTGTCGACGCTCACGAGGCACTGGTCTCCATGGCTCTACACGTCCCCCGCTACTGCCGAGAGCACCCCGACGAAGCGGCCAGCCTTACCCTTTACCGTAACGAGCGTCTCATCGACGACTGCCCTGACGACGTGCGCTCCGAGGTGGCGGCGCTCAACGAGAACCTCGTCGACTTGCTGACCTCGACCACCGCACGGCGCTACCCGGGTGCCGGACGGTCGGTACAAGAGTGGGTGCTTATGGCCGTGCTGGTGTCGCCGTACGGGCTGGTACGCCCCTATCTCGGCTCGGCCATCCCGTCAGCAGTCGACGACGCCGTCTCCGCGAGCGCAGACGCGATTCTGCGACTTGGCGATTCGGTTTAACGTCAGCTCCTTGTCACTGACAAGCACCGCCGGACTGACGGACACCGCTCAAGTCGATGTGGGCAGGGGCAGTTCTGAAGGGCCGCCGCCCCCTATTGTTCGCCGTTGTCACGGCAGCGCGAGGAAGTCGCGAAGCCACTTGTCAGCCTCACCCATGGTCGCCGCATCGACACTGCCCGCTATGTCGAATAGTCGCTCCCGTGTCACCGCTCGCGGCTGTTCAGTCATCGCAAACGTCGGCTCGGCGAGCGCTAAGTCAGGCCCACGCAACCTCACGTGATTTGGCCATCCACGGTCATGTGTCGTCGCGGGGACGATGATCGCGAGAGTGTCGGCTTGTTCAAGGTAGAGATCACTAGCAACCACGAGCGCAGGGCGCCTACCGGCTTGCTCGCGCCCCCGAACCGGGTCAAGCTCGGCCCAAACAACCATCCCCCGACGCAGACTATTCGCCATCGTGTCCATCATTCAACGCGACGTCCCACTCTCGGAATTCATCCCAGTATTCTTCGTCCGCACCCCGAAAGGCCCGTCCGAATGCTTCCATACGCCTTCGTCGCTCATACCCATCGAGGAGTCCCTCAATGAGCCCAGCCGCAGTAACACCCCGTTCCTGCGCACCACGATTGATGCGGTCACGTAGGTCTTCCGGCACTTTGATCGTCGTCGCCACGTCGAAAGTATACCAATCAGTATGCCTAGCCTGACAGTTACGGAAAACGAAGCGGGTGGACAATCTCATCGAGCGGTTGACCCAGATCCGGCAGCAGTGCGCCGAGGTCGGTGAGACACCGCTTCGTGGGCGGACGCCAGAGGAGGGACAAGCCATGTCCGCATGCTGGAGAAACCCTGAGACAGTCAAGTTGACCGCCACCCGAGGTTCACTCAGACAGGCCACCAAGAGCATCCAACTCATCGGCGCTGAAGCCGGTCATGAGGGATACAGCAGCATTGTCAGGGCCATTGAGTTGGCCGAGCGCAGTCTTGATGCAGACATCGATTTCACCGCAGTGCCCATCGATGTACTCGCACACGGCCGCATCCACGACTATTTCGAGTCGCGCCTGACCCTCAACATGCATGACGGCTCGCATTGTCGCCGAAAACTGCGACACAGGACAAAGGTCCGCGACGGGGGCGCGTCTTATCGCCCACTATGACGCGGCAACCCTCGCCGATCGCCTCGGCGTTTCGACACGGGGTGGTCAAACGCGGCGCCTCGCCCGCTCTCGTCCTCATTGTCGTGGGACCACGGTGACCCGGCGGTTGCTGAAGCGTCTTGGCTGCTGGTAGCCGCGAGCGCAGACGTCCGGGTCAAGGAGGCGTGGTCAACAGACACCGACCGGTCGTGAGCTACGAGCACTCAGATTTCAAGAGGTGAAGAGTGGGTCGTGCTCGACGTCATCGGACCAGTAGTTGAAGCGGTCACCGAGGACGTTGAGGAAGGCCCGCGGATCGAGGAGATTCACGCGTATGTCCAGCCCCCAGCCTCGGGCGGTCGCAGCGGCGGCGTTGCCGAGGTGCAACCACATCGCGTCCTTTGTGAACGACTCGACCGGTGTTTCGGGGTCATCCAGTTGCTCCTCGGCGCGCATGAGCGCGTGGAAGTTCTGCACTTCGGCCTCAGTGACAGAGGCCGTCATATTCAAGCCCATTTGCCTCGCACGGGCGTTGACAACAATGTTGGCGATGGCCGTGAGCAGGTGCCAGTCCTTCCAGCCTTCGGCTCGAAGTGAGGCGGCGAGGGCGGCGAAGGTCGGGTCAGTAGCAAGCCGTGGGAGTGTCAGCCGGACCGGCGCGAGCAGCGTTTCGTACCGTTCTCGGATGGCCCCAAGGGAGGCGGCGTGGTCGTAGGCGTTGGCATTTGCTGGCAATGTCCAGCGCAACCCGTCGGCGGGCTGCGGCGAGCGAGCGCGTTCTAACGCGATGAGGCTCCCGTCAGCACCACTGAAGGCGTCGTAGTCGGCGTCCTTATGGATGTCAACAAGGTCGTCGTATGGACGCACGCAGGTCAGCATCTGGGGCAGTCCGCGCTCGAAGGCTCGGTCCATGAGGGCAACAAAGGCCGTCTGCCCGAGCAGCGAGTGAGTGACGATGGTCTGCAACGCAGCCGCGGCAACCTCGAGTTGGTAGGCGTCTACGGTCATTGCTCCTAAGCGTGTCAGCCGTATCAGGTGTGCTTCGTTGGCGGGGTCGCGTTCTGAGGCCGGGACGAACACCGAAGCAGGATCGACTGGTTCGTCGGCGACTTCAACCACGATGCGGATCTCGCCAGGAACAAGGAGTAGGTCCTCCCCTGCTAGGTCAGCGAAAGTGATCTGCGCCGCGGCGACGAACCTTTCGGCCGCCAGGGTATGGATGCGGTCGTTTTGCGCCGTGACGATCCAGGTGTTCTCGAGAGTGGCCCAGCTGTACTCGCGATTCGGTCCGGCGTCGGAGAACGGTCGCCCATGCCCGCCCCGGTCGACGGCATCGACAACTTCTTCCTCACCCATGGGCGCAATGCCCTCGACCGCGGCCAGCATCGGAGCGAGGAGTTCGTCGAGACTGGTGTCCTGAACGACGGGCTCTATGAGCGGAAGCAGCCCCGGTCGCAGCGTCAGTGCGATGCGCAGAATGAAGCACTGATCGATGCACATATTCTCGAAGTAGGGGTACCGCTCGAAGCTCCACGGATCGCCGGTCAACTGCGACTGCGCCCAGATACCGGCACGGAACGTACGGGTCGCGGTCAGCCACTGGCCAGCTTGGTGCTCGTAGCTGGCGGTCAGCATGAAGGCTCTTGCCACCAGTGCAGCGAGGTCGGGGTCGCCGCTCACGTTCGCCACGAGTGCTGCGCTCATCGCGTACTGCTTAGCTGCGAGCGGGAACCCGAGGTCGGCGTACACGTCGGAGGCGAGCAGCATCATGATGGCGGCACCTTCGGCGGTATCGCCGTTGAGCCAATTCATCTTGGCCGCGTGGATCTCTCGGAGGGCGTCGAGCGGTCGCCCTGCGTCGAGAAGATTGATGGCACGGCTCTGGGCGCGGTCGCCTGCTGCTGCCTTGCCGGACCGTTCAACGGTCGCGTCGTCGAGCGCCTGCCGCACCTTGGCGTATCCCGGATGGTCCACGAGCGCCGGCGCCGTGAGATCGAAGACTAGGATCACCTGCTCCAAGGGTGCCATGGGGGCAGACGGCAGAGTCTCGACCAGCTCAACCAGATACTTCATTCCGAGATCGAGGTCGCGCAGGTCCGCGCCGCTGGGCGCGCCGGGAAGCGGCAGCCCTTCCTTCATAGCCGCGCTGATCTCCCGGTAGAGCTCGGACGCCGGGAGAACCTTCGCCGCGTCGGCCGCCGCGAGCTCCTCGTTGTTGAGGGCCTTGGGACCATGAGCGAGGATGACCGCCGCTGCGAGCAGTGCAACCTTCGCGTTCGCGCCCGGGGCTGACTGCAACTTTTCCTCGAACACACGCTCAAGATCGTCGGCCCAACCGGCAACCTCATCGGCCGTGATGGCAGAGACTCGCCGCGGCAGGTTCGCCTCCAAAAGACGTATCAACGAGACGGCGTCGACAATTACACCCGGGTCCGGCGGGTCAGTTACGAGTCGCGCGAACCAGTCGCGCAGGAGTCCGTCGACGGGCTTGAGGGTGTCCATCCCGAATCCCGTCGCAATGACGATCTCGTAATCGATGCGGTTCAGGACGCTGCAGTCTTCGCCGGCGACGCCTCGCAGCGCTCGTGCCGAAGCGAGCCAATCAGGAAGATCGGCGCGTGCTTCGGGATGCAAGCTGGCGTACCGCAAACCTTCTCGAAGATCGACGGTCTCGCCCATCGAGCCCGACCACGCAGTCCGCTTGCGCCATCGGTCACGTTCCTCGAGGTACCAAGACGGGAAGTCGTCGGACTCGTCGTCGCGTTCCGGAGCGAGTGACGAGGGTACGTGGAGGAAGTCGACTGCCAGGTAAAAGAGGTCGGGGCTGGCGATTTCGTTCGCAATCGCCTGTGCGTCCCAGATCTCTAGTTTCACTGCGTGCTCATTGCGGGCGTGCGCCTGGAGCTCGTGCCGCCTCGCGGTGTCCACAGGTGTGACCGTGAAGTAGATGACGCGGTCTACTGGTTCGCCCTTGCCGCAGACCTTCGCCAGGTCCTTGCGGATCTTCGTCGGCACCCCTTCGCGTTGAGCAGTCACAGCAAGAACGACCGCATCGTCTGTGGCTAGCGCTGTGAACAGCGACGTGTCCGGCAGTTCCTTGGCCAAGACGCTCCAAAAGCTCTCGGCGTCGCGTCCGCCGTCTCCGCCTGCGGAGACCGGGCCGGTAGCCGGGATGACGTTGCTGACGATGCGCCGTCGAGTCAGGCCGAGACAAAGTTGCTCGAACGGGTGGTGGGCGTTGGTTTCACCGAGGGCCTCAAGGTGGAACCGTACCTGCATCGCTAACTGAGTTGGGGAGTCCAACAGGGCGTGCCTCCGGGTCGTGGGGTCTTCATCATGTCCTCGCCTGCCGACAGATTCGATGATAGGCGCTTAGTCGTGTCAGGTTCGTGAGCGGCCGACCCAGGCCATGTGCTTGTCGGCGACGTGTAGTCCTCGCCGGCGGCGTCCCCTCAGGATGCCTACTCTGCTGCGGCCTTCGACGAGCTGAAGGCCCTGCTGTGCCGGGTCCAGTAATACACGGTCGATGACGATTGGCCACCTTTTCCAGGTGCCGTGGGTTTCCCAGGCGAGACCCACCCCGAGGTGCTCCCCCTGATCTCGGGCTGCGACCCAGTGCTCTGGGTTCTCCGCGAAGTACTCGATGGCGTCCGCGTCGGACGGGCCGGTGGGGATCGTCATGAAGGTCTCGACCTGGTGGGCCTCGACCTGCCAGGCGACGAGCATCAGGTCGAGGTCCTGGTAGTCCCGTAGGAACGAGCCGTTCCCCGAGTGGTCGTAGACCCACTGCTCAAGGACGTCTGCTGGCCACTGAAGGTCGATGACCGTGTCCTGGCGTCGGAACTCAGCGAAGCCGAACTCTTGCTCGCGACACCGCTGGGCAAGCGATGTGAAGTCCGAGAGATACCTGTGACCCTCGGCCTCCAAAGACACCAACCCCTTCTCTCATTCTGTCGGCACCGCCACCTACCGTGCTGTCGACTGCGCTGCCGAACGTGGCCGCCCCCGTCGCTGCATCCAGCCATTCTGAACGTATCGAATGTCCGCACCTGCGATGAGTGCGTCACTCCACCGCGAGTCTCCTGTCCAGGACGACACCCTGCTTTGTTCAACGAACGATATAGGAGAACAATTTCTGCCTCCGCCGAGAAGGGTGCTCCGGCTCGAACCAGCGAATCCGCAACACGTACTTTCCCTTCATGGCACAGGCAGTCAAATCTGTCACTGGTGCTCGGATACCAGCCGGCGACGCGATCGTGGTGTTGAACGGCTGACCATCGACTAAGTTCACGTAGGCGCAGAGGTCACTCTTGGGCAACTGGAGTCGCCCGCTCGGCGAGGCGCATCTTTGCCAGCTGCCGGATGGCGAGCGAACTGCGCACTCGACCCCCTGGACCTCGCCCTCACCGCGGACCGTCCACCTGATCGTGGCCACTGGCAGGCGTTGCGTACCAACCTTCATGGCGCCAACCGTCCAACCTGGCGGAGTCCAGTGAGGCGCCGCTCTACGCCTCCGCAGTGCGGCTAGCACCAAGACAACCGTGAGCACAATTCCGACAGCCGCGAGGAGGATTCCGAAGTCGCCCTGAGTCATGCCGACAAACTAGTTGCAAGAAGCAGTGGTCATTCGTACTCGGGCGGACGACCTGCGTCATTCTGCCGCGAATGGGCTCCAACCACCGCTGGCATGCCCTGCCGAGACCCGTTCTTAGTAGAAGTTACAGCGAACTCGGAGTGCCCGGGAATACATCGAACTCAGCGGACAAGATCTGTGCGGACTCGCTTGGCCCTCAACACTGTCTGACCTGCGCCGGTATGTCGGCTAAACGTTGAAGCGGAACTCCACCACGTCACCGTCGGACATGACGTAGTCCTTGCCCTCGATACGCACCTTGCCTGCGGCTTTGGCGTCGCTCATCGAGCCCTTGGCGTCGAGGTCGGCAAACGACACGACCTCCGCCTTGATGAAACCCCGCTGGAAGTCGGTGTGAATGACGCCTGCCGCCTGAGGTGCCGTGAACCCCTTGCGGATCGTCCACGCACGTGACTCTTTCGGCCCTGCGGTCAAGTAGGTCTGGAGGCCAAGGGTGTCGAAGCCGACGCGGGCCAACTGGTCCAGACCCGGCTCCTCAACCCCGACGGATTCGAGCAGTTCTGCAGCCTCTTCAGGCTCCAACTCCGCGAGGTCCGACTCCAACTTGGCGTTGAGATAGATCGCCTCGGCGGGCGCAACGAGCGCGGCGAGCTTGTCGTGGAGGGCTTCATCGGTCAGGCCGTCTTCGTCCAGGTTAAAGACGTATAGAAAGGGCTTGGTGGTGAGCAGACCCAGCGTGCGCGCGTGCGCGAGGTCGACGCCTGCGGCCTTGCCGCCTGCATACAGAGTGGTGCCCTGCTCGAGGACGCTTTGGGCCGCGAGCGCGGTGTCGAGCACGGCGCGGTCGGTCTTTTTTCCCTTGACCTCTTTCTCGAGCCGGGGAATCGCCGTCTCGAGCGTCTGCATATCGGCAAGGATCAACTCGGTATTGATGGTCTCGATGTCGTCGCTGGGTGAGACCTTGCCGTCAACGTGCACGACGTCGTCGTCATCGAATGCGCGCACCACCTGACAGATCGCGTCGGCCTCCCGAATGGTGGCCAGAAACTTGTTACCAAGTCCCTCCCCCTCCGAGGCACCGCGAACGATGCCCGCGATGTCGACGAACGAGACGGTCGCCGGCAGGATCTTGGCGCTGCCGTGAATCTCGGCGAGACGCGTGAGCCGCGCATCGGCCAGCGGCACCATCCCAATATTGGGCTCGATCGTGGCGAACGGGTAGTTCGCCGCGAGCACTGAATTTTTGGTGAGTGCGTTGAAAAGGGTTGACTTGCCCACGTTGGGGAGACCGACGATTCCGATAGAGAGTGCCACGGAGACAGAAGTCTAGCGGCGCGAGGTATGCCGAAGCGCCGATGACGAGATTCTGCCCAGAAATTCGTGGGTTCACGATAGGAAACACGCCATCTGGCCTCTTGTGCTGCAGCAACTTTAGCGATAGAATCGAACACATGTTCGAGATTCTCTCGGGCTTCTTCCTCAGGAGGTGACCATCGTGGCGCAGATGATTCACGACTGGGCTCCGCGTTGACGTTCAAGCGCGGCAGCAACGATCGCTTGGGCGATTTCGCGCACGTTCTGCGAGCCTGCCTCGAAGATATCTCCGACGCTCACAGATGGTCCGAGCCAGAGATCACGGACAGCCTCACCACCCTTGGTAGCGCTGCTGAAGATATCCAGCGGTGCCTGCTCCGTTTGGCCGTCGAGTCGCGCCGACGGGGGCTTCACGCCGACAGTGGGTTGTCATTGAGGGATTGGCTGGCTCAGGAATGCCCCCTGCTGAGCAAGCGCGCTCTCGGTGACATCGTCACCCCGACCAGAGCGTGGGATGCCGACGGTCACCAAACACTGCGGGATCACCTCACGCCCGCCCCCTACATGCACACCGACCTCCACACCGTGTCAGATGATCCGGAAGAAGAGCCTCCACCGATTCTTGGCGTCTCGCGTGGGGCGCAAGTAGCCCGTGCTTTGGCGCGAGTGCGCTCTGCTACTACTCCAGAGGAATACGAGGTGTATGTCGGCATTCTTGTGCCGTATGCGGTGACGGCAAGCGACAAGGATCTCTGCACCGCGACCGACCTCCTGATTTCATTAGCGCTCACGGACGCTCAGGTCGAAGGAGCCGCGCAGCGCGCGTTTGCCTCGCGTGGGGTCCACGAGTCATCGATCAGCGGCGATGAGTTGCGTCGTTTCATCATCACGACCGACCAAGAGGGTGCGGCCGTCATTCGTGCGATTCTCAACTCGCCCCTGGCGGCTCCTGCACCCGACGCTGAAGGCGCAGATCTACGGACCGCCACCCAGCGCCGTCACGATGCCCTCCTGGCGGTGCTGCGTCGCGGGGTGTCCTCACCCGGGGAGGCACCGACGACCAGCAAAGCGAAGGTTTTCTTAACCATGCCGCTGGCTGCGCTGATGGCGGCTGCACGAGCTGCTGCCTCTTCCGCCGCTACCTCTTCCACCACAGCATCTCCTTCCTTCGACCCTGACGCTCCCTTCGCGGGCCAAACGGGTCGACGCACGTCTGAAGCTCAGCTAAGCCAGCTCGGAGGGCCGGGAATGTTCGCTCGTCCTGGTATGGGCCGCACGTTTACCCGTGAGGCGCTCACTCCTGGGCAGGTGCGTCGGATGGTTTGCGAGGCCGATCTGATTCCGGTCGTCCTCGGCACAGACAGCGAAGTTTTGGACGTCGGTCGGGAGTCGCGACTCGCAACCCCTGGCCAGCTCAAGAAGTTGTGGCTGCGAGACGAGGAATGCACTTTTCCCGGATGCAGCATTCCCAATACGTGGTGCGACGCGCACCAAGTGACGTGGTGGTCGCGAGCCGGGAACACAGACATCGACAATCTTGCACTCTTATGCGGACGGCACCACACAATCGTGCACGAGCGAGATCTGAGCGCGACGTTCGATCCGGACGACCGTGGCCAACGAGGCCACAGCAGTCCGCGCTGGCAGTTATAACTGCCGCACATCTGCCCCACTTGCTCGATCCCGCGCGACCCGACCCGTTTCAGATGGGGCACCTAGGCGCGCTCGGCAGACACGCAGGGTATTCGTCCGCAGGTTTGTCGGTGGACGATGACACGGTGCACGCATGGACATCCCCTTGGTCGTCATCGCGCTGGCCACTCTCGTCGTCGGCGCGCTCGGCGGCGCTCTGATCGCTGTTACCGCAGCATCGTCGGCCCGACAACGCCTCGAGCGTCGCGTGGCTACGGTTACGGCCGAGCGCGACGTGTTGGTTTCACAACTCGATGGTGAGCGTGATCGCTTCGCTGCGGAGCGCGCTGGAAGCGCCGATGATCGAGCCGTCGCCGCCGAGCTCGCGCCACTGCGCCACACCTTGGACCGCGTCGCGGAGCACGTCAACGTCCTTGAGCGAGACCGAGTGGAGCAGTTCGGGGCCGTCGGTGCGGTGCTGCGAGAGGTTAACGAGCGCACCCACGCCCTAGGCCAACAGACCGCCACCTTGTCGGGCGCGCTGAACTCATCCGGCACCAGGGGTGTGTGGGGTGAGGTGCAACTGCGACGGGTCCTGCAGCACGCGGGAATGCTGGAGAAGTGTGACTTCGAAGAACAGGTCAGCTCGGTCAGCAGACACGACGCCAAGGTTCGCCCCGATGTCGTCATTCACCTCCCCGGCGATAAGACACTCGTGATCGACGCGAAGGCTCCACTTGACGCCTTCCTCCGCGCACAAGGCACCGACCTCGCGCCCAACGAGCGTGAGGCTCATCTGAAGCAGCACGCCGCTGCCCTTCGCGGGCACGTCGATACGCTGGTGTCCAAGGCCTACTGGAGCGCCTTCGACAACAGCCCCGAGTTAGTGATCTGCTTCGTTCCTAGCGATGCAGTGCTTGCCGTTGCGTTGCAGACTCAACCTGACCTCTACGACCATGCCCAGTCACGCAAGATCGTGCTGGCCTCACCGGCAACCCTGCTGGCGGTGTTGCGAGCTACAGCGTTTGCCTGGCAGCAAGATGCGCTCAACGCCAATGCCGCCCAAGTGTTGCGCTTGGGCACCGAGTTGCACTCGCGCCTAGCGACGATGGGCAAGCACGTCACCACGATGGGCTCGTCCCTGCGCAAATCGGTCGACTCGTACAACCAAATGGTCGGGACGATGGAATCCCGCGTGATGGTGACCAGCCGCAAGATGGTCGAACTGGGAGTAGTCGAGGAGGCCGTACCCACCATTCCGGCGGTTGACTCTGCGGTGCGGCCGTTGACCCACGCCGACCTGCTGAGCGCTGAATTGACCGAGGCCACGCCGTCGCGCACCGACGTTGACCTTCCCGATGTGCCCGCGACGCAGAGCAGCAGACAGGTAGGCTAGCGGCCCTCGGTCCAGCCACTTCGCTTTACGGGTGGAGACTGCCGGGGTCGTGCTTCAACTTCGCGGCTTCCTTGCCGTCGCGGGCTTTGAGGTCGCGGCGAATTTCTTGGGGCAGCGAGAACATCAGCGATTCCTCGGCGGCGGTTACGAGGTCGACATCGCCATACCCGCGGGCTTCGAGCCATTCGAGCACCTCACGCACGAGCAATTCGGGGACGCTGGCACCGCTGGTCACGCCAACAGTGTTCACACCCTCGAGCCATTCTTCGTGCAGCTCGTCCGCGTAGTCGACCAGGTGACCATCACGCGAGCCGTGCTCGAGGGCAACCTCAACGAGTCGCACCGAGTTCGACGAGTTGGTTGACCCCACGACGATCATGAGGTCGCAGTCTGCGGCCATCTGCTTGACCGCGACCTGACGGTTTTGGGTGGCGTAGCAAATGTCGTCGCTAGGCGGGTCCTGCAGCTTCGGGAACTTCTGACGCAGCCGGCGCACCGTCTCCATCGTTTCGTCGACCGACAGCGTGGTCTGCGATAGCCAGATCACCCGCTCGGGGTCACGCACCTGCACGCCGTCAACTTCAGCCGGGCTCTGGACCAACGTGATGTGGTCGGGGGCCTCGCCTGCCGTGCCTTCCACCTCTTCGTGGCCTTCGTGACCGATCAGCAGAATGTCGTAGTCCTCGCTGGCAAACCGAGTGGCCTCGCGGTGCACCTTGGTCACCAACGGGCAGGTCGCATCGATGGTTTTGAGCTGCAGCGCCTTGGCCTCTTGGTGCACGACCGGCGACACCCCGTGCGCGGAAAAAATCACGGTCTCGCCCTCGGGCACCTCGTCGGTTTCGTCGACGAAAATGGCTCCCCGCTTTTCCAGGGTGGCCACGACGTGCTTGTTGTGCACGATCTGCTTGCGCACATAAACCGGGGCACCATACAGATCCAGGGCTTTCTCCACGGTAATAACCGCACGGTCTACGCCAGCGCAGTATCCGCGGGGCGCGGCCAACAGCACTCGCTTGGTTGCTGTCGCACCGTCTGGATCCACTGAGTCGGCGATGGTGGGGCTCACGGGCTGGGCTGGGGAAATCACACCACCATCGTAGGCGGACCACCTTCGAAGCAACTGAGCGCGGGCGCACAACGTGCACGTTTGTCACACCGCTGAGCCATGATGACCGTATGAGTGGGATTCCGGACCGCCCGACGCTGGCCGCAACGGCCAAAGAGACCACCGCTGAGGCAGCCTGGCCGGTGCGGGTGTTGACCCTCAAGATCGCCGACTACGTCGACAAAATGTCCCCGCTGTGGGTCGAGGGACAGATCGTCCAACTCAACCGACGCCCGGGGATGAACACGGCGTTCCTGACTCTTCGGGACACCGATGTCGACATGTCGCTCTCCCTATCCATTCCTGTCCAAGCCCTCGACGCGATGACCGCGCAGCCGCAGCCAGGATCACGGGTGGTCGTCCACGCCAAGCCCAGCTTTTGGACCAAGCGCGGCACCCTGCAACTCGAGGCTAGGCAGATGCGCCACATCGGCGTAGGCGAGTTGCTCGCGCGCTTGGAGCACCTCAAACAACTGCTGCGCTCGGAAGGGCTCTTCGACGCGAGCCGCAAGCAGCCTCTGCCGTTCCTCCCGCGTCGCATCGGCCTGATCACGGGGCGCAAGACTGCCGCCGAGCGAGACGTGCTGACCCATACCGCGCGACGCTGGCCTGCTGCGCAGTTCGAAATCCGTCAAGTGCCGGTGCAGGGCAGCGAGACCGTTACCGAGGTCGGCGCGGCCCTTGCCGAACTGGACGCCATACCCGAGGTCGACGTGATCGTGATCGCTCGCGGCGGCGGGTCCTTCGAAGACTTGCTGCCGTTTAGCAACGAGGCGCTGATCCGGGCCATTTCACAGTGCCGCACTCCGGTGGTCAGCGCGATCGGCCACGAAACAGACAATCCCCTTATCGACTACGTGGCCGACCTTCGCGCCTCGACCCCCACCCATGCGGCCACCGTGATTGTCCCGGACCGAGGCGACGAAGTGAACGGACTACATACGATGACGGCCCGGGGACGTCGCTCCCTCGGGCAACGACTAGTCCGCGAACGCAGCATCCTTGAAACCTTGATGAGTCGACCAGTGATGAGCGCTCGTGGGGCCATCGTGGCTCGACACCGTGAGGTCATTGCCGAAGCGCACATCCGGGGTCAACGAGCGCTGCGGCGCAGACTGGACACCGAGCACGAGCGGGTCGCGCAGCATCGTCGACACCTGCGAGCGGTCTCGCCTCGGCATACCTTGGAGCGTGGGTATGCCGTCATCGCGCATACCGATGGGTCCATCGTGCGATCGCGAGACGAGGTCGACGTTGACGAGGTATTGCGGGTGCGGGTTGCGCGCGGGGACTTCGCAGTCCGCCCGGTCGGTTGAGTCCAAGGGCACCAATGACGGCAGTTAGTCTGGCTTAATGGCCAAGGATAAGACCACGCCCAGTGTGAGTGACGAAACCTCAGGGGATATAGGCGTGAGCGACCTGAGCTACGAACAGGCTCGCGAGGAACTCGTCGACATCGTGGCCAAGATCGAGTCCGGCACGGTGCCGCTCGAAGAGTCCATGGTGCTGTGGGAGCGGGGCGAGGCTCTGGCGGCCCATTGCCAGTCCAAACTCGACGCGGCCCAGGCTCAACTGGATGCCGCGACGCCCGACGAAGATAACGCCTAGTCGCTCGCTGCGACCTTGAGAGACTCGACAAAAGTGGCAATCTCTTGGGTGTCAGCGGTTCCGTTGACCACCGTCGTGGCCGGCTGATCCGGGGTCGGCTCCAGCACTAGAGCCACTACGTCAACGTCGTTCTCATCGATCCCGGTCCAGATTTCCCACTCCGCCGGACCGCTGGGGCCTGTGAGCGTCAGCGTGGTCTCCTGATTGGTCAATCCCGTGAGTGAGACATCCAGCCACTCGTCGTTCGGCTCGACCGCTTGACGCAACTGCACAAATTGAGTCTGCGGTGAGGTCATCGACAGCCGCCACGTATCCGACTGCGTGTTTTTCCCGTAGTTCACCAAGATGCCTCGCCACCCCTGTTCGACGAGTCCTTCCGGGGTCCACACCGGCCAATCGGCTTCGGCAGCTGCAAACGACGCCGTCTTTTCGATCTCAGGCGGACGCCGCTGCAACTCAGGTGGGTTGGGGGTCAGAGCCCACACAACGAAGACCAAGACGAGCACGGCAGCCAGCGAATAGAACATGTTCTTCGCCGAATAGGACAGCAGCCTCTTGCGTCTCTTGTCCTCGGGGCTTTGCTGCGGGGGTGCAGTCGCTGTGCTCATCGGTTCATCGTCCCATTGACTCCCTCATTGTCGGCCATCAGGGATAGGGTCGTGGCCTCAGCAACCCCCGCGAAGCACACAGGAGTTGACCATGGCCGACGACACGCGTACCCGCCGAGAAGCAGTGTTGCCTGATCGCAACCTCGCCCTCGAACTCGTCCGGGTGACAGAGGCCGCTGCCCTCGCCGCCGGTCGCTGGGTGGGAATGGGCGAAAAGAACCTCGCAGACAACGCGGCTGTCGAATCGATGCGGAAAGTCATCTCATCCGTGGCTATGGACGGTGTGGTTGTCATCGGTGAAGGCGAAAAGGACGAAGCGCCGATGCTGTACAACGGCGAACACGTCGGCGATGGGTCGGGCCCCGCAGTCGACGTAGCGGTCGATCCCATCGACGGCACCACGCTGACCGCGAAAGGGATGGACAACGCCATCGCGGTCATGGCGGTCTCTGAGCGCGGCACGATGTATGACCCGAGCGCAGTGTTTTATATGGACAAGTTGGTCGTGGGCGCCGAATGCGCCGACCGCGTCGATATCCGCCTGCCCATCGCCGAGAACGTGCGCCGCGTGGCCCGCGCCAAGAACCGGCACCCCGAAGACGTCACCATCATCATGCTGGACCGGCCCCGGCACGACGTCATGGCCCAGGAGGTCCGCGACGCCGGAGCCCGGCTGCGCTTCATCTCCGACGGAGATGTCGCTGGTGGCATCGCAGCGTGCCAGGAGGGCAGCGGCGTCGACATGCTGCTCGGTATCGGCGGCACCCCCGAGGGCATCATCACGGCCTGCGCCGTCAAGGCCATGGGTGGTGTGATTCAGGGCAAACTGTGGCCCAAAGATGACGACGAGCGTCAACACGCCATCGACGCTGGCCACGATTTGAGCCGCATTTTGACTAACGATGATCTCGTCACCGGCGACAACTGCTTCTTCGTTGCGACCGGCATCACCAGCGGCGAACTGCTTAAGGGGGTGCGGTTCGGCTCCGGCACGGCCTACACCCACTCGCTCGTGATGCGCAGCAAGTCGGGCACCATCCGGCGCATCGAGTCGCAGCACCGGCTGTCCAAAGTGGCCGCGATCGCCGACGAATTCGCGCCGCCCCATGCCTGAGCCCACCACCGCAACTGACCCCACCGCAACTGACCCCACCGAAGCGCCCACGGAGGCAACCATGGCCCAGCACACGGACTCCCCCGTAGTCTCGATCGGTGAAGCCCTCATCGACATCGTGCAACCTCAGACCGGCGAGGCCACCGAGCACGTGGGCGGCAGCCCCGCCAACGTCGCAGTCGGCCTCGCGGCCCTAGGTCACCCCACGCTATTGGCGACGAACGTGGGTGATGACGAGCGCGGCCAGCGAATCACCGACTACCTCGCCGAGCGCGATGTTGAACTTACCCCCGGAAGCCGTGACGCAGCACGCACCTCCACGGCCAAGGCCCTGCTCGACGCCGACGGTGGCGCTACCTACGACTTCGACCTCTCCTGGGACATCCAGGTGCCCGATCTGAGCAACGTCGCTCACGTGCACACCGGCTCTATCGCCGCGACCCTGCAGCCCGGTGCGTCGGTAGTGTTCGAGGCCTTGGCGAGGGCGCGGACCACGGCCACCGTGTCGTACGACCCGAATGCGCGGCCGACCATCATGGGCGAATCACACGAGGCTCGTTCGCAGATCGAGGAGTGCATTGGCCGCAGCGACCTCGTCAAAGCCAGCGTTGAAGACATCGAGTGGCTCTATCAGGGTGCCTCCCCTGAAGATGTAGCCCGTCTCTGGGGCCGGTTGGGGCCTCCGTTAGTCGTCATCACGGACGGTAGTGAAGGTGCCCTGGTGTACCAGAGCAGCACCGACACCCAGGTCCGCGTGGCCGCCCCGAAGGTTGAGGTGGTCGATACCGTCGGTGCCGGTGACTCTTTCATGGCTGGCCTCATTTCCGGGTTGCTCGATGCCGGGCTGCTCGGCTCAGCACAGGCGCGTCAGCGGCTCGATAGAGCGAGTTCATGGGCGTTGAGCGCGGCCGTGGAACGCGCGCTCTCCACGGCGGCCTACACCGTGGCGCGGGCAGGAGCTGCCTCCCCGACCCGCGCGGACATCGGCATCGCCACGGCGAGCGGGTGACCCTTGCCTGACTTCGCCTACTCCGACTTATTACCTATCGGGGCCGACGACACGCCATACCGGTTGCTCACGACCCAAGGGGTGCAGGTCGTCCAGGGCCCAACCGGACTCGACTTCCTGAAGGTAGAACCCGAGGCTTTGCGTTTGCTGACCGAGACGGCGATGCACGACATTGCGCATTACCTGCGTCCCGGGCATCTAGCGCAGTTGGCGACGATTATGGAGGACCCGGAGGCCAGCACGAACGATAAGTTCGTCGCTCTCGACCTGCTCAAGAACGCCAACATCGCCGCGGGTGGAGTGCTCCCCATGTGCCAAGACACCGGCACCGCCATCGCGATGGGTAAACGGGGTCAGCGCGTGCTCACCCCCGGGCCCGACGAAGAGGCGATTTCACGGGGTGTCTTTGATGCCTACACCCGACTCAACTTGCGGTACTCCCAGATGGCTCCGATCACCACCTGGGAAGAGAAGAACACCAGCTCGAACCTGCCGGCCCAAGTCGAAATCTACGCCGACACCGAGCCGGGGCACGAGACCACCTACAAGTTTTTGTTCATGGCCAAAGGCGGCGGCTCGGCCAATAAGTCGTTTTTATTCCAAGAGACGAAGGCGCTGCTCAACCCAGAGCGCCTGATGGAGTGGCTCGACGAGAAGTTGCGGTCGCTGGGCACCTCAGCCTGCCCGCCGTATCACTTGGCCATCGTGCTCGGCGGGACGTCTGCAGAGTTTGCGATGAAGACCGCGAAGTATGCGTCAGCGCGCTACCTAGACACGCTGCCTACGCAAGGGTCCATGGCTGGCCACGCGATCCGCGATCCCGAACTCGAGGAGCAGGTCCACGAGTTGACCCGAAACTTCGGCATCGGAGCACAATTCGGCGGCAAATACTTCTGCCACGATGTGCGCGTGATCCGACTGCCTCGCCACGGTGCCTCGCTGCCCGTGGCCATCGCGGTGTCCTGCTCAGCCGACCGGCAGGCGTTGGCCAAGATCACGCCCGAAGGCGTGTTCATCGAGCAACTCGAGACCGACCCCGCGCGCTTCATGCCCGAGCAGGTCGATAGCGGGTTGGACGAGGAAACTCAGGGAGTCTCCGGCACCGGTGCCCGATCAGCCGTTCCGATCGATCTCAACCAGTCGATGGAGTCGGTCCTCGCCGAGTTGTCCAGACACCCCGTCAAGACCAGGGTGTCGCTGAACGGCCCCGTCGTGGTGGCCCGCGACCTCGCGCACGCCAAAATCAAAGAACGTCTTGATGCCGGGGAGGACATGCCCGATTACCTGCGCGATCACCCGGTCTACTACGCAGGCCCAGCCAAAACCCCCGAGGGTATGCCGTCGGGTTCGTTTGGCCCTACGACAGCGGGTCGGATGGATTCCTACGTTCAGCAATTTCAGGCTGCTGGGGGCTCGCTAGTGATGCTGGCCAAAGGCAATAGGTCTGCGCAGGTCACGGCCTCGTGCAAAGAGTACGGTGGTTTCTATCTCGGGTCGATTGGCGGCCCCGCCGCCCGGCTGGCGCAGGACTGCATTACCTCGGTTGACGTACTTGAGTACGAAGAACTCGGCATGGAAGCCGTGTGGAAGATCGAAGTCCGTGACTTCCCGGCCTTTATCGTCGTTGACGATAAAGGCCGCGACTTCTTCGCCGACGTCATGACCCCCATCGCAATGACCATCACCACTCGACCAGATATGGACTCTAATTCATGAGCGATATCCCAGATAGCAACGCTACCGCGGGCGCCTTTGATGATCTGATCGCCGCCAACAAAGCCTTTGCCGATGATTTTGATCTCGGCGGGTTCGACGGGATCGCGCACGCCGGTGTGGCGATCGTGACCTGCATGGACTCCCGGATCGATCCCCTGCGGATGGTTGGCCTCTCACACGGGGACGCCAAGATCTTTCGCAATCCCGGCGGCCGCGTCACCGACGCCGCCCTAGAGGCTCTCGTGCTCGGCGCACACCTACTCGGCGTCAAACGCGTCGTCATCGCCCCCCACACGCGGTGTGCCATGGCCTCGGCCAGCGAAGCGGAACTGCGTGAGCGCATCTCCGCTTCCTCGGGGCAAGACGCCATCTGGCAGCGGTTCCACGTCGTCGACGATCAGCACCGCGCACTCGCTGAGGATGTTGCCCGTGTGCGCTCGCACCCGCTGATCCCGGACGACGTGCAGGTCGCCGGTTTCCTCTTCGACGTAGACACGGGCCTGCTCAACCAGATCGTCTGAGGTGTCTGCGAAGGTCCGGTCGAGCAAGCCCGTGCGGTGTTGCTACGTGCGGTGTTGTACGTGCGGTGTCGCTATATCCTGGTGCGCTCAGGCGCCCTTGCCGGTGACGGTGACGTCAATGTTGCCGCGCGTGGCCTTGCTGTAGGGGCACACCTGGTGTGCCTTGTCGGCCAACTCTTGAGCTTGGGCGTCGTCGGCTCCGGGGAGCGTCGCGACGATGTCTACGGCCAAGCCGAATCCGGTGTCGGTCTCGCCGAACTTCACGTCTGCGGTGACCGTGGCTTCGCTGGCGTCGACATCTTCCATGTCGGCAACCTTGGCGAAGGCACCACCGAAGCAGGCGGCGTAACCGGCAGCGAATAGCGTCTCGGGGTTTGCCTTGCCGCTTCCGGGCTTGCCGAGGGCGACGTCAACGGTGCCGTCTTCGCTCACGCTGCGTCCGCCGCGTCCGCCAGTAGCGGTGGCAGGGGCGTTGTAGGCAACCTTGTTCAGGGTTTCCATGTGGATCCTTTCGAGGGATGAATGATGTCGAACTCGTTGTGACGAGTTCTCCTACCTGAACTTCAACAGCCCTGCGGACATTCCGCGCAGCAGGTCTGAGCCAGGCTTACAGCGAGAGTCGCTCGCGCACCACGTCGGCGAGGCGATCGGCGTGCCGCTGAGCCTCGTCTTGAGTTTGTGCTTCGACCATCACTCGGACCAACGGCTCGGTGCCGGACTTGCGCAACAGCACTCGGCCGCCCTTACCGAGCGAGTGCGAGACCTCAGCGATGGCGCTTTGAAGGACTTCGTCGGACTCAACGCGCTGCTTGTCTACGCCCTTGACGTTGATCAACACCTGCGGCAAACGCTTCATGACCCCGGCAAGCACCGAGAGCGGCTTCCCGGAATTGACCACACCAGCGGCCAACGACAGAGCGGTCAAGACCCCGTCCCCCGTGGTGCCGTGATCGAGCATGATGACGTGCCCCGACTGTTCGCCGCCGAGGTTGAGACCGCGTCGACGCATCTCTTCGAGCACGTACCGGTCGCCGACGCCGGTTTGCACGACGGTGATGCCGTGGTTCTCCATCGCCTGCAGCAAACCAAGGTTAGACATCACGGTTGCCACCAAGGTGTCGTCCTTCAAGGTGCCGTGCTCATGCTGATCGACCGCGAGAACCGCCATGATCTGGTCGCCGTCAACGATCCGACCGTCAGCATCGACGGCCAAGCACCGGTCGGCGTCACCGTCGAGGGCGACACCGAAGTCGGCACCACGCTCGACCACGGCGCGCTGCAGTTGCTCGAGGTGGGTGGAACCGTACCCATCGTTGATGTTCAGACCGTTGGGGTCTCCGCCGATGACATCGACGCGGGCTCCGGCCCGACGGAACGCTTCTGGGCCGACGTAAGCAGCTGCGCCGTGGGCGGCATCGACGACGACGTGCAAACCGTCGAGTTGCACCGACACGGATGACAGGAGGTGCTCCATGTAGAACTCAGCCCCCTGCGGGAACGGCTGAATCCGGCCCACCTGAGCACCGGTCGGGCGCTCCCACTCAACGCCCATCCGCTCGGTGATCCGGTCTTCGATCTCATCGGCCAGTTTGTTGCCGCCGGTGGAGAAGTACTTGATGCCGTTGTCGGGCATCGCGTTATGGGACGCCGAAAGCATGGCCCCCATTTCGGCCGACAGCCGCATCGTCAGGTGGGCGATAGCCGGGGTCGGCAACATCCCTGCGTCCAAGACGTCGACCCCGGCGGACGCCAAACCCGCCATCACCGCTGACCCCAAGAATTCGCCAGAAGCCCGGGAATCGCGCCCGACAACGGCCGTCGCTCGTCGGCCACCGTAGGCCCCGCGGCCGCTCAACTCGTGGGCCACGGCCACCGAGAGATTGAGCGCTAACTCCGCCGTGATGTCCTTATTGGCGAGGCCGCGCACCCCGTCGGTGCCAAATAGTCGTCCCATGTGGTGTGGTCCTCTCGTCGCGCTCTGATACCCAGTCGGCCCTCATGGCGCTCGATGACCGGCACAAGGGCTTTGGGCAGTATGCCGCACCGTGCCCCTACGGCGCAGTTCATCGACCTGGCGCAGGTCATCGGAGAGGCAATCAGCTCCGCATACGCTCGCTGTCTGCGTCGAACAGGCACTGCGCCAACCGTTGAGCCGGTCGATGCTCGCCGAGTATTTCGATCTCAAAGCCGTCGATTTCCGCCGCGACGGCAACCGGCACATACCCCAACGCCACGGACACGCCGCTGTGGTGCGCATACCCCCCTGAGGTCACCCAACCGATGACCTTCCCACCGTGTGAAATCGGCTCGTCGCCGATCACGTCAGCAGCATCCGGCCCCGCCAGCACGTCCACGGTGAAGGCGCACAGCGTGCGCGACGGCCCGGCTTGACGCACAGCCCGCACCGCATCACAGCCAACAAAGTCACCCTTGTCGGGACGGATAAACATCCCCAGCCCGGCCTCATACGGGTCATAGATGGGGCGGTATTCACCTGCCCACGACCCGTAGGACTTCTCCAGACGCAGCGAATTCAGCGCATGCCCACCAAAGAGGGCAATCCCATGCTCGGCACCGGCCTCCATCAACAGATCAAATAACGGCGCGAGGTATGCCGACTCGACCCACATCTCGTAGCCCAAGTCCCCCGTAAACGAGATCCGTCCGACGAGCGCGGGCACGGTGCCCAGAGTCATTTCTCGGATGTCGAGCAACCGAAAGGCTTCACCGGAGACGTCGGCATCAGCCAGCGCCGTCAGCACGTCACGCGCTCGCGGCCCGGCGATGGCCAACCCGCACAGGCTGGTGCCCAACGCGCGGTAGTGCACCGAACCGTCAGCGGGAAGGTGGCGGTCGAACCACCGCTGGTGGTACGCCTCGGCGGCCCCGGAGCCCAGCACCAACAACCGCTCCGGCCCATCCGAGGCCCCCGCGGCCGGCAACCCGGCGATGGTGAAATCGCCGATCACGGCGCCCTGCTCGTTGAGCATCGGCGACAGCGCAATGCGACCGGTCTGCGGGACGACACCGGCCATGATGCGGTCCAGGAACGCGCGGGCCCTCGGTCCGGCGAATTCGTACTTGGCGAAGTTGGTGGTCTCCACCAACCCGACGCGCTCCCGCACGGCGGCGCACTCGGCAGCGACCACATCGAAGGCGTTGGATCGGCGCAGGGTGGGCTCCTCGACGGGACGCTCACCGGTCGAAACGTCGTGATCGGTGGCAAACCACAGCGCATGTTCCAACCCGAACGACACCCCCCATACGGCATGCGCTGCGTCCAAGCGGTCGTAGATCGGCGAGGTCGCAATCTTGCGAGCGGCCGGCAACTGCTCGTTGGGGTAGGCGATCCGGAATCGGCGGCCGTAATTCTCGCGCACCTTCGCGTTGGTGTAGGCCGGCGTCGCCCAGGAGCCGAACCGCGCGACGTCCATTCCCCACACGTCGAAGCCGGGGTCGCCGGTGGTGATCCAGTTGGCGAGCGCCAAACCGACCCCGCCGCCTTGGCTCAGGCCGGCCATGACGCCGCAGGCCACCCAGTGCCCGGGTTGTCCGCGCACCGGCCCGATCAAAGGGTTGCCGTCGGGGGCAAAGGTGAACGGCCCGTTGATGACAGACTTGATGCCTACCTTCCCGAAGATCGGGAAGTGGTCGATGGCCCGTTCGAGGTTGTCGGAAATTCGGTCCAGATCCGGCGTCAGCAACTGGTGCCCGAAGTCCCATGGGGTCTGTGTCGGTGACCACGGCACCCCGTGCGGCTCGTAGGTGCCGAGCAGCAACCCTTCGCCCTCCTTACGCAGGTAGACCTCGCCGCCGAAATCCATGGCGTGGAAGAGCGGCGACCCCGCTAGCTCCGGCACGGCCTCGGTGATCAGGTAGTGATGCTCCATCGCCAGCACCGGCAACTCCAGTCCGCGCATCCGCCCTACCTCGCGCGCCCAGAGTCCCCCGGCGTTGACGAAGTGCTCGCAGGTAATGGTCCCGGACTCGCCGCAGTCCAATTCCCACGAACCGTCGCGCAACTCGGTGATCGACTCCACGCGGGTGTGTTGCACGACCTCGGCACCGGCGATCTGCGCCGAGCGGGCGTAAGCCCGGGTCACCCCGGTGGGGTCCACGTTGCCCTCGAAGGGGTCGAACATGGCGCCGACGAAGTACTGCTCATCCATGATGGGCAAGAATTTCTTGGCCTCAGCGACGCTGATCATCTCGGTGTCGAGGCCGAGGTACTTGTTGCGCGCGTGTGCCATGTTCAGCCAGTCAAGCCGCTCTTGGGTGTCGGCGAGGATGAGCCCCCCGGTCAGGTGGGTCCCACAGTCCACCCCAGAGATCCGCTCGATCTCGGCATACAGCTCCACGGTGTATTTCTGCAGCGCAGCGACGTTGGGGTCGCCGTTGAGCGTATGCATCCCGCCGGCCGCGTGCCAGGTGGACCCGGAGGTCAGTTCGCTGCGCTCAAGCAGCACGGCATCTGTCATCCCCGCTTTGGTGAGGTGATAGAGCACGCTGGCACCGACCACTCCGCCGCCGATCACCACGACCTGGGCTGAACTTCTCATCGCCTACTCCTGGGGTGTTAGTGCTGCTTAAAAGTCGGTGGCCACGCCACCCTCGGCAACGCGGCGGGCCACGAAGTCGTCGAGCTCGGCGAGCACTGCGTCGTCCATCGGCGGCTGCTCATAGGTGTCTAAGAACGCTTTGGCCAGCCGGGTGGCGTGCTGCTCGGACGTGGGGCTGCCCGCTTCTTCCCACGATTCAAAGTTGCGCCAGTCCGAGATCATCGGCGAGTAGAACGCGTCTCGGAAGCGGTCTTGTGTGTGTTGCACGCCGAAGAAGTGACCCCCGGGGCCGACTTCGGCGATGGCTTCGACGGCCAGACTGGCGTCGTCGACCACGATCGGGTCGAGGAAGACCGAGACCATCTGCAAAAGGTCGGCATCCAGAATCATTTTTTCGTATGACGCTCGCAATCCACCCTCCATCCAACCGGCTCCGTGCATGACCAGGTTGGCTCCGCCGAGGATGGCGCCCATCAGCGAGAACGAACTCTCGTAGCCCGCCTGGGCATCGACCGCGTTGGCCGCGCAGACGTTGGACGAGCGGTAGGGCACGCCGACGTGGCGGGCCAACTGACCGCCGACGAGCGCAGCCTTCATGAACTCAGGGGTGCCGAAGGCGGGTGAGCCAGACTTCATATCGACGTTGGAGGTGAACCCGCCGTAGACCACCGGCGAACCGGGATTGACCAGTTGCGTGAACGCGATGCCCGCGAGTGCTTCTGCGTTTTGCTGCACCAACGCTCCAGCGACCGTCACCGGTGCCATCGCCCCAGCCAGCGTGAACGGCGTGATCACCACGGCCTGGTTGCGCGGCGAATATTGCAAGATGCCTTCGAGCATCGGCTCGTCGTAGCGCAGCGGTGAACTCGCGTTGATGATGGTGTGCACCGAAGTCTGGGTGTTCAGGGTGTCGTGGTCGACGCCTCGAGCAATCCGGACCATCTCGAGGCAATCGATGTTGCGCATGCCACCGAGGCTGTAGGTGTGCGGCACCTTATCGGTCAGTGTCAGCATCAAGCGCGTGGCGTGGAGGTGGCGCACCGAGGCGTGGATGTCGGTCGGTTCCACCGGGTAGCCGCCCAAGATGTGGACGCTATTAAGCGATTGGGACAGCCGCAACAGGTTTTCGAAGTCGGCGGTGTTGCCCTCGCGTCGACCCCCAGCCGCATCGCCCACGTAGGGCGGGCTGGCGACGGCAGCGAACGCCACCGAGTCGCCGCCCATGCGCAGATTATGCGCCTCGTTGCGCGAGTGCATCGTGAATTCGCTCGGGGCTTTGGCGATCAGCGACTCGATCAACTCGGCGTCGAATCGCACCCGATTGTCGGTGAGATCGGCGCCCGCTTCGACCCACAATTTCTTTGCCACGGGGTGCAGGAAGTCGACGCCGGTTTCGGCGAGCACCCGCAGCGAGGCCGCGAAAATCGACTCCAACTGGTCTTCGGAAACCGCCTTGACCGGTCCGATGCTGCGGGTGGGCTGACGGAACGGCGGCTGGGCTGGGGCTTGCGGACCCTGTGGTCGGTGGCGGCGGCGGCCTCGTTCGGCCCGGCCGCCGCCCTGCTCGCTTGGTTCGCTCGCTTCGCCTGCGTCACTGATGCTCATGGGGCCTCAACCTGCCTCTTCAGTGGGGTGGGTCCGGGCTTGCCACGCCCGCGATAGTCGCTGGCCGCTGTCGCTGAGCACGTCTTCGATCATCGACGTCGCGCCCTGCGCCGGGAAGCGGTAGGACGGCCCGTAGGCGTAGAGGGTGCCGATCGCGACATCGTCGCGGCCCAGCACCGGGACCGTGGCGCTGGTGAGTCCGTCGACGTAGTAACTCTCACCCCACCAGACCCCCGACTCGGGCACAGACGCAATGCGCTCAGCCAGATCTTCGATGTCTCGGTGCCGGCCGACGAACGCTCGAACCTTAGCGTGCGGCCAGGTGGATACGACGGCATACCCAGCAGGGCCGTCAGTGAGAGCCCACCGGGTTCCCTTCCAATTTTGGGCCTGCACAGGACGGGGTATGTCGACCTGCGCGATCGTGACGTTGTCCTCGCCGGAGACGACGGAGAGCCCGACGGCTTCGTCCAACACCACCACCAGTTCGTCGAGATAGGGCTGAGCAACGGTAGGCAGCCGATGTTCGCCGCGCTCGGCTGCGGCCATCGCGCCTACGGTCGGGCCGACGTAGTAACGCCCATCATCATCGCGCCGCACGGCGTCGAGATCTTCGAGGGTGGCCAGCAGCCGGGCCGCGGTGGTGGTGGGCAGCGTGCATGCCTCCGCGAGCTCCACCAGCCCTCGCGGGCCCCGCGCCATCTCACTGAGCAGCGAGATTGCGCGCTTAACACTCTTTACACCGGTCATTTCTCGGCATACATTACCGCTATACGGGAAAATGTCCATAGATTCCCACAGAGTGGGAATCAGCGCAGTCCGGGACGCCCGCGAGCACGAAAGGTGGACGGCCATCACCGATCACGTGGCAGCCACAACTGCCCCCGCGTCCGCTTCGGCCCACGACGCCGACGTCATCATCATTGGCGCCGGGGTCATCGGCGCAGCCGTGGCTTACGAGCTAGCGCAGCGAGGTCACCGGACCCTCAGCATCGATACGCTACCGAGCGCCGGATACGGGTCCACGAGTTGCTCGAGCGCGATCGTGCGGTTCAGCTATTCGACGAGGCAAGGCGTGGCGATGTCCTGGGAAGCGCTGCACTACTGGCGCAACTGGTCGGCATACCTCGGCGGGCACGATGACTCACCCTTGGTGGAGTTGGTGACCTGCGGCATGGCGCTGCTCGACACCGGCAACGGGCTGGCCAGCAAGGTGCAGCCACACTTCGACGCGCTCGGGGTCCCCTACGCCTACTGGGATGCTGACGAGCTGGCCAGACGCGTGCCGCTGGTTGACGGCCGCCGGATGGGCCCTCCCGCCTCGGTAAATTCCGAAGACTTTTGGACCGAGCCGGGCGAGCCATTGCCGGGAGCGGTCTGGATGCCAGACGCGGGCTACGTCAACGACCCCCAACTGACCGCCCGTAATCTGGCGCATGCGGCGATACGACACGGCGCGCAGTTCCGGTTCGAGACCCGAGTGGTCGCGATCAACCGTGGCGACGGCCAGGTGACTGGGGTGACCTTGGCGGACGGCTCGACGGTGAGCGCACCGGTGGTGGTCAACGTCGCGGGGCCCGACTCTGGGCGGGTCAACGACCTGGCGGGCCTCGCCGACTCGATGACGATCGGCACGCGCCCCATGCGCCAAGAGGTGCACCATCTGCCCTCGCCGCGCAGTGATGGCGCGCCCATCGGACACCTGCTCGTCGACGAAGACACCGGCATCTACGTGAAGCCCGAGGCTGGCGGCATGCTCGCCATCGGTTCGTTGGAGCCCGCCTGCGACGAGCTCGAATGGCTCGATCACCCCGACGCCTACCGCAACACCGTGACTGCCGAGGGCTGGGAGCGGCAGACGCTGCGCCTTGCTCGCCGCATACCCGACCTGCAGATCCCCAACAAGCCGCTCGGCATCGTCGGCATCTATGACGTGGCCGACGACTGGATCCCGATTTACGACCGCACCGACCTCGACGGGTTCTACGTCGCGATCGGCACCTCGGGCAACCAGTTCAAGAACGCCCCGCTGGCCGGGCGCGTGATGGCCGAATTGATCGAGGCCGTCGAGAGCGGCCACGACCATGACGCCGATCCCGTGCACGTGCGAGGTCGATACACCGGGACGGACATCGACCTCGGGTTCTTCTCTCGTAATCGGGAGATCAACCGCAACAGCTCATTCTCGGTATGCGGATGAGTCACCACAACAGCCACACCGACTTGGCAGGAGAACACCATGGCTGACGACGATCTCGACCTCTCGACGCTGGAGACCGACGACCTAGTCGAGCAGATGCACGACGACCTCTACGACGGCATGCACGCCGAGATCGCTGCTGGCACCCACATCCTGCTCGAGCGCCAATGGTCGCCGCAGCGTGTGCTCAACGACGCCCTGGTGGAGGGTATGCGGATCGTGGGCGTGGACTTCCGCGACGGCATTCTGTTCGTGCCCGAGGTGCTGCTCGCCGCCAACGCGATGAAGGCCGGAATGGCGATCTTGCGCCCGCTGCTGGCCGAGACCGGCGCCGAGTCCGTCGGGACCGTCGTAATCGGCACCGTCAAGGGCGACATCCACGACATCGGCAAAAACTTAGTCGCGATGATGATGGAGGGTGCCGGCTTCGACGTGATCGACCTCGGCATCAACCAGGACGCGCAGGCATATCTCGATGCGCTGGAGCAGCACAAGCCGGACATTCTCGGCATGTCCGCGCTGCTGACCACGACCATGCCCTATATGAAGGTCGTTATCGATGCCATGGTCGAGCGCGGCGTGCGCGGCGACTACATCGTGCTGGTCGGCGGTGCCCCGGTGAACGAAGAGTTCAGCGTGGCCGTCGGCGCCGACGCCTACTGTCGTGACGCCGCCGTGGCCGCAGAGATGGCCAAGGAGATGATGATGGCCCGCAAGGCCAACGTCGGTATGAGCCCCCTTGCCATTGCGGCAGGCTGACGCAAGCATCCATGAAGAAGCACTCATGACCCGACGCAGCGACAACGGCCCACAATTGACGGTGATCTGGTGGCACGACATACCCGGTCAGGTCGTGGCCCGCGATGGCGAACGCAGGCACACGTATTCGCTGCCGCTCCGGTTTGAGAAGGCCATCTATCGGGCGGCCGTCGGTCGAGGCCAAGCCGGGACCACGGCCTTCGTTGCCGGGTGGTGCAGGGTAAGCAGCGACTGCTCCCCCGACCTGGAGGCTGAAGTTGCGGCGGCCACCGCCGACCTCGACCGCCGCTTCGACGACACCGTCCTCGAAGCCCTGATCGCAGATACCCGTACAGCCCACCGCCGGTCGATAGGTGTCCTCCTGTGAACGAAACTATCCTCAGCTCGGCCACCCGCGAGGTGGTGATCGGTTACCACCGGCCCTTCGCGATCATTGGCGAGCGGATTAACCCCACCGGGCGCAAGGCGCTCGCCGAGGAGATGAAGGTCGGCGACTACAGCCGGGTGGAGTCTGATGCGTTGTCCCAAGTCGCTGCAGGTGCCGCGATCTTGGACGTCAATGCGGGCATCCCGCTGACTGACGAGCCCGCGATCTTGGCTGAGGCCATCCGTCGGGTGCAAGCTGTGGTCGACGTACCGCTGTCGATCGATTCGTCGATTGTCGCGGCGCTGGAGGCCGGGTTGGCGGTCTATCAGGGCAAGGCACTGGTGAACTCGGTCACCGGCGAAGACGACCGGCTCGAGTCGGTGCTGCCACTGGTCGCCAAGCACGGGGCTGCGGTCGTGGCCATCACCAACGACGAAACCGGCATCAACGAAGACCCCAACGTGCGCTTCGAGATCGCCCGGATGATTGTCAACCGGGCGGCCGACTATGGCATCCCAGCCTGCGACATAGTGGTCGACCCGTTGGTCATGCCCATTGGGGCTATCGGCACGGCGGGGCGACAGGTGTTGGCGTTGGTGCACCGGTTGCAGTCCGAATTGGGCGTCAACACCACGTGCGGGGCCTCCAACATCAGCTTCGGGTTACCCAACCGGGCCACCATCAACGCCGGGTTCTTGGCCATGGCCGCCGGGGCCGGGCTGACGTCGGCGATCACCAACCCGCTGGAGCCCGCGGTCCGCTCGATGCTGCGGGCCGCGGACGTGCTGACCGGCAACGACCCCAACTGCAGCACCTGGATCTCGGTCAATAGGCCGCCGGATTCGGAGGTTGAGGGTGCACCGCGACGGCGCACCAACCGACGGGCTGCCCGCGCGTCTAGCGGCGTCTAAGGAATCTTCGCCATGTCGGATGCGACGTCAGATTCACCGTCGGCGTTGGAGTCGCACTGGGCTTCGGCCGAGGTCTTCTTTATGCCGTCGGGCCACCGTGGCGTGGTGCCCACGGGGACGACGGTGTTGGAGGCCGCGCGCAGCTTGGGCGTCGATCTGGACTCCATCTGTGGCGGGGTCGGCATCTGCGGTCGGTGCCAGGTCGAGGTCGGGGCGCGGCCGGGGATCGACGGCGACCCGAGCCGACTAGCCGAGCCCACGCTGACCGAGACCACGTACTCCGGGCCGCGTCGTCTGCATACCGGCCGGCGGTTGGGGTGTGCGGCAGCGATTGCCCGCGACGTCGTCATCGACGTGCCCGAGACGTCCCAGGTGCATCGGCAGGTGGTGCGCAAGGACGCTGGGGCCCTCGATGTGGCCATCGACCCGATAGTGCTGCTGCACTATGTGACCTTCGACGGCGCGACGATGGCCGATGCCACAGGTGCGGTCCAGCGGCTCACGGCCGCCCTCGACGAGCAGTGGGATCTGCGCGGGCTGCGCGTTGATCGGGCCGTCATGCGCGCCTTGCAGGCGCTGACGGGCGAGTCGCCGAGTGCGCTGACCGTAGCGGTGCGGGGTGGTCGTGAGGTGGTGGCCGTCTGGCCCGGTCTGCGCGACCGCATCTACGGGGTGGCCTTCGACGTCGGCTCCACGACGCTGGCCGGGCACTTGTGCGACCTGCATACCGGCGAGGTGCTGGCCTCGACGGGTCGGATGAACCCGCAAATCGCGTTCGGCGAGGACCTGATGAGCCGGGTGTCCTACGTGATGATGAACCCCGGCGGCGAAGGCCGACTGACCGGTTCCGTGCGCGAGGCGCTGAGTGAGATGGTCGTCGCGCTGTGCGAGCAGGCATCCCTTCAGCCCGTCGACGTGCTGGACCTTTGCATCGTCGGCAACCCGATCATGCACCACCTCGTGCTCGGACTGGACCCGACGCCGCTGGGGTCTGCCCCCTTTGCGCTGGCCACCACCGAGTCGGTCACGGTCTTCGCGAGCGAACTGGCCCTGCCGGTTCACCCGGGGGCTCGGGTCTACTTCCCACCGTGCATCGCTGGGCACGTCGGGGCTGATGCGGCGGCCATGGTCCTCGCGGAGGCGCCCCACCAGGTCACACCGCTGACGTTGTTGGTCGACGTCGGCACCAACGCCGAGATCGTGCTCGGCAACCGCAAGCGTCTGCTCGCCGCTTCCTCCCCTACCGGGCCAGCCTTTGAGGGCGCGCAGATTTCCAGCGGGCAACGGGCCGCGCCGGGAGCGATCGAGCGGGTACGGATCGATCGGGAGACCCTGGAGCCCCGCATGAGAGTCATCGGCGTAGCTCGCTGGTCCGACCAACCCGGTTTTGCTCGATCGGTGCACCGCACGGGCATCACGGGCATTTGCGGCTCCGGGATCATCGAGGCCATCGCCGAGCTGTTTTTGGCCGGGGTCATCGCCGCCGACGGCACCATTACCCCGCCCAGCGTCCCGCACGAGCGGATCGTGGCGAACGGGCGCACGTTTTCCTACCGCCTGTGTCACGACCCGGTGGTCGAGGTTACCCAAGCTGATGTCCGCGCCGTCCAACTCGCCAAGGCCGCGCTGTATGCCGGCTGTCGACTTCTGATGGACGAGTTCGGTGTGGATTCGATCGACGAGGTCCGGCTCACAGGCGCTTTCGGCTCCCACATCGACCCCGTCTACGCCATGGTGTTGGGGCTCATCCCGGACTGCGACACCGGCGGTGTTCACTCGGTGGGCAATGCGGCCGGTCGGGGCTCGCTGATGGCTTTGCTCTCAGCTGCGGCCCGCACCGACGTCGAGGCCGTCGTGGCCAGGGTCGAGAAGGTCGAGACCGCGATCAAGCCCCGGTTCCAGGAACATTTTATCGCTGCGATGGGCTTCCCCCACGCCACTGCGGCCTACCCGAATCTCGAAAAGGTCATGCCCCTACCAGCGCGCCTCGAGGCGGGCACTCCCGGTCGTCGCACGTCCCGGCGGCGCGTCGCAAAAGCCCCGACCCCCACGTAGGGGATCGGGGCGAATGCAACGAAGACGTCTAACTTAACGCTTGGAGTACTGAGGAGCCTTACGGGCCTTCTTCAGTCCGGCCTTCTTGCGCTCGGGAACGCGCGCGTCCCGAGTCAGCAAGCCAGCGGCCTTCAGCGGCGCACGGTTCAGCTCTTCGTCGATCCCGTTCAAGGAACGGGCAACGCCGAGGCGGACCGCGCCAGCCTGGCCGGAGGGGCCACCACCGTGCACGCGGACCAGCACGTCATACGCGCCAACCAGGTCCAGAACGGTCAGCGGCTCGTTGACGATCTGCTGGTGCACCTTGTTGGGGAAGTATTGGGCCAGGTTGCGACCGTTGATCTTCCACTCGCCGGTACCGGGGACGATGCGCACGCGGGCGATGGCCTGCTTGCGTCGGCCAGTCGCGGCACCGGGAGCAGTGGCTGAGCGACGCTCAGCGGTCGCCGAGGCGGTGCTCGACTCGGAGGTGTATTCGGTGAGCTCGACTTCGTCGGCGTCGAATTCTGTGTCGTTGACGGTCATCAAAGTTCCTTACTGCGCGACCTGGGAGATCTCGTACGGGGCGGGTTGCTGAGCTGCGTGCGGGTGGCTGGCACCGGCGTACACCTTCAACTTGGTGAGTTGCTGACGGCCCAGGGAGTTCTTCGGGACCATGCCGCGGATGGCCTTCTCGACCGCACGCGTGGGGTGCTTGGCTAGCATTTCTTCATAGCCCATCTCACGCAGACCGCCGGGGTAACCGGAGTGGTGGTAGGACTTCTTGTTGGCCAACTTCGAACCGGTCAGTGCGACCTTCTCGGCGTTGATGATGATCACGAAGTCGCCGCCATCCATGTGCGGGGCATAGGTGGGCTTGTGCTTACCGCGAAGCAAGATCGCGGTCTGCGACGCGAGACGTCCCAGCACGATGTCCGTGGCGTCGATGATGTGCCACGTGCGAGTGATCTCGCTGGCTTTGGGTGAATAGGTTTTCACAGTGCAAACCTTTGTGAGTCGAACGGGGGGATCAGCGTTCAATACTACGGGCCTTGTGTGCCCCCTCCCAAACTCGGCATACCCGCAGGTCAACGGCCTGGCGTAGCCGCATAGAAGCACTCGGCACCGGTGCGTATGCAGAACTATTGTGCATAGAGCGTTCTTTCGCCTACTGTTCAGGGCATGCCTACGCCCGACCACGCTTCCACTGGCGCGGCCATGCGGGTGTTGGCCCATCCGCTGAGATCTCGGTTACTCGCGCAACTTCGTGTGCACGGCCCCGCGAGCGCCAGCGATCTGGCCCGCGACCTTGGGACCAACAGTGGTGCCACGAGTTATCACCTGCGCCAGCTCGCCGAAGTCGGCCTCATCCACGACAGCGACCTAAGCCGGGGACGGCGCCGGGTCTGGCAGGCAGCAGACACCCCATCCGCAGACCTCGGACTTGATCGCGACGACGACACAGACGAAGACGAAAAGTCTGTCGCTCAGTGGTTGTCCCTGGACTATCTCGACCACTTCGCCGATCGCGCGAAGTCGTGGGTCTTACAACGCGACGAATGGCCTGCGGCGTGGCAGGTGGCTGGCCTCGAGGATCACCTCGTGCAAGTCAACGGCGAACAACTCACCGCGTTGCGTGCCGAACTGATCGAGGTCCTTCAGCGCTACCGCCGTGTTGGCCAGGGTAACCCGGCCGCCAAACGGGTCGTCGTCTATACCTGCGCGATCCCGCTCGACGCGCCGCTCCGATCGGGCTAGTCCTTCGGGCCTTCGAGGCCACGCGGCGGACAGTCACGACCCTTGCTTTCGTTGGTCGCGCACCGCGGCCGCTCCGGTGGCACCACAGGCGGCTTGCCCAGCGAGGCACGCTCGAAGACCGCGACGGTGTATGCCGGCACAACCGCTGAGGATTGCGGCGCATCCCACCGCGAGTCCTTAACTACCTCATCAGCGCCGTTAGCCTGAATGCTCGACAGTTTCCACGCGTACAACTGCTGTCCTGGCACGGCCTGGGTGACCTCTTCACCTGAGGCGTTGAAGACGACCAAAAGGCCAGCGCGATCGGGGTCCACCGCAGCCCCTGTGGTGTCATCGATGTGCATCACGATGACGTCTGGCCGTCCGGAGCGCGTGCCCGACACTGGGAACGTCACCTTCGCGCTGATCTGATCTGCGTCGCCCAGCCGCAGGAGCGGCGAGGAATACCGAAGTCGAAGAAGGTCCAAGGCCATATCCGAGGACTGATCAATGTCGGCGGCGGCGGGCTTGAGGGCTGCGTCGGCCAACTTCGGCTCCATGAACGGCCATGTGTCTTCGTTGTCGGCCGCTGGCGGCAGACCTCGACCGAAGCCGTTGTCGGTTTTGGTGAAATCGAGCGCGTTGAACCAGTCGCCGCTGTTGTACGAGTTGCGGTCGAGGCTTTTACTGCGCAGCAGGTCTGAGCCAGCATGCCAGAACGAGATCCCTTGACTCAGCGTCACGGTGGCCATCGAGAGGTTATTGAGCCGCACTCGATCCGACATGGGCATGTCCTGCGGCACCTTTAACGTCAACGAGTCGAACAGCGTTTCGTTGTCGTGCGCATCGACGTAATTCACCACGTGCCAGGGCTGCTCGGCATACCCCGCAGGTGAGCCGTTGTAGTCGACGTCCGCCCCGGTGACCTCCTTGGAGGTTTCGGCGCTGCGCATCGAGAAGTCGCGCAGATTGCCGATCAGCCCCAACTGCACCAGGTCGGTGTCGTGCGGCTCATCGCCCCCACTGCCGAAGCCCCGCGTGCCGGGGTCTTCATCGAAGGGTCCCCCGCCGCGGACCGCGTCTCGCATCCGGTCGTTAAAGGTGCCAATGCTGGTTCCGTCCAACTGACCTTGGGTGGCTTGCTCGAAGAGCGCGTCGTCGGCCACTTCACCGAAGTTCCATCCCTCTCCGTACAGGGTGACCGCGCTGCCGTCTACCCCGTCACGCTTGATCGTGAGGTCGTCGAGACCAGCTCTGACGGCCTCCATATTGGCCCGACTGTGGTGGCCCATCAGGTCGAACCGGAATCCGTCGACCTTGTAGTCGCGCGCCCACACGACCACCGAATCGACCATGAGTTTTTGGGCGAGCGCGTGCTCGGTGGCGATGTTTTCACAACAGGTCGAGGTCTCGATCTCGCCGACGTCGTTGAGGCGGTGGTAGTAGCCCGGCACCACCTGGTCCAGCACGGACTTCTCACTTTGCCCAGAAGCAGCAGTGTGGTTGAAGACCTCATCGAGCACGACCCGTAGTCCCATGTCGTGCAGACCGCCGACCATGGTCCGGAACTCACTCACCCGTTTGCCGCCATCGGCGCTTGCCGCAGTAGAAGCGTAGGAACCTTCGGGGGCGAAGAAGTGCCAGGGGTCGTAACCCCAGTTGAAGGCGTCCTGATCGGCCACGGCAGCTATGCACTCCTGCTGTTTCTTCGAATCCGGGGCAAAGGCGGTCAGGTCGCAGTCAGGCTGGACCTGCTGTGCTGGGTCTTCTTCGATGGAGGCGATGTCGAAGGTCGGCAGCAGGTGCACGGTGTTGAGCCCAGCGTCCGCTAACTCTTGCAGGTGTCGGCGGCCGTACCCGTCCTCGGCGAAGGCGAGGTAGGAGCCCTGCAATTCTTGCGGTACGTCGGGGTCGTTCAACGAAAAGTCGCGCACGTGCAGTTCGTAGATGCTCTGGTCGACTTCGCGCTCCAGCGGATTCGGAACGGCCTGCTGCCACACCTTCGGCTGGTATGCCGAATCGTCCATATCCACGATCACGGACTTGGTGGAGTTGAGGGTGAGCGCCGTGGAGTACGGATCGGTGACGTAGTTGGTCTCAACCTTGCCCGTGGACGCGACGAAGACGGTGACCGCGTAAACGTACCGCTTGTCCTTCCAGTCTTTGCTGCCCTTGACCCTCCAGGACCCGTCACCGCGTCGCGTCATCGACGTGACGCTGGCCTCTTCGAGAGAAGCGTCGTCGCTGGCCTCGGCGTCCCAGAGCACGAGTTTCACATCCTGGGCGGTCGGTGCCCACACCTGCAGCCAGGGTTTGCCGCCTTTGAACGTCACCCCGAGCGGCGCGTCGGCGGCCTTGTCGGCATACAGCGCGTCCAGCACTCCCGGAATCTGCACTCCCGTGGCGTCGCTTAACTGCCCTAGGTCATCGAAGGCGGCGACAGCCAACTGTCCCTTCAGCAGGTCCTTCGCTTGCTTGGCGCTCTTGTCGTCCAGACGCAACGCCACATACCCCTGCAGCTGCGGATAGTCAGACAGCACCTCGTCGGGAATTCCTGCCGGATCACGGGTCAGCCGGATTGCGTCGCCGCCGGTCAACCTTTGGCTATCGACGCCAAGACCGCCCTCAAGGGCCGAATACAGCGTCCACGACGTTAGTTCAGGCCGGTCTACTGCGGGGACGGCGATGAGGTCAGGCGCAACCCAGACGGCCTTGGCGGCCTTAAGGTCGGGGGCCACCCCGGGAGCAGAGGTGCTGGCAGCGATGTCGTGGGTCACGGGGTCGTAACTAATGGTGACCACGATCCCATCTGCGGGCACCGATAGCGGCACGTTGGCCTCGGTGCCGTCTCGTCCGTAGCTCTCGTCGAAACTCAACGCGTGGGCCACCTTGAACTCGTAATTCCCGGCGGGGATCTCGGCGCTCGACCACGTGAACGTGCCGTCGCCATCTGGGTCCTGCAACCAGGGCCGCATACACTCCGGCATCCACTCGTTCTCACACCCCAACTCATCCTGGTAACTGCCCGGCGCGGTGTATATCGGCGCGATGGCGTCGTTGGTGACCCAGTGGGTGGCGTGATCGTAGTAGTAATTCACGGCACCGCCCGGCGCGGCATAAGCGACATTTCCGCCGTCCAAGACCGCACCCGCGCCGTAGTTTTCGTCCCACGAACGGTTGATGGCCGCTTTAAAGGCGTAGTTACCGGCCGGAACCTCCTTCGTCCCCTTCCATATCCTGTCGCCTTCATCGAGGCTCAACTGCGCCTGGTCACAGTCCGGCTGCCAATCCCCTGCACACCCCATCTCGGAGTTGTGATCGCCGGGCACCGAGACCGCGTCGGGTTGGTCGACGGGACCGATCGGGCCGGTCGACCCACCACCGGTCGCGGCAGGCTCACCCACGATGCCGTAGGCCGAGTCGGCAGCGAGGTTGCCGTCCAGGTCTTTAAGGACCGTGCGGTACTCGAGCAGGGTGCCGTTCGCGATGTCCTCGACGTCATGGAACACGCGATAGGGCGCGTTGTCGTCGGTGCCGATCGGCGTCCAGTCCTGGGTGCCCACCGGGCGGAACATGAACGACACCTGCGCGAAGGCGTTGTCAGCCACGGCCGCTCGAATCTCGGCGCGACCGCCGACGGCGTCCCCCGGCGCAGGCGAGGTCAGGTAAACCGCTGGCGCTTCCTTCCGCGCCTTCACGGTGCCTTTGGCTCGGTAGACCTCAACCGACAGCGGGTCGACGGTGACGCTCAGATCGGCGTTGCGATCGGGCTTGAGCGCCGCGTCCTCGCCGTAGATCCCCGCGTAGGTCGTTGTGGCCCGATACGTCGGGATCGACACCGTTCGTTCTTGCGTCGAATTGTTGGTCACGATGACGTATTCGCGCCTATCCTCCGGGTCGATCCGGCTGAAGGCGAAAACGCCATCCGAGCTCGAGGCATACCGCTGGATCTGCGCTCCGTTGACTAGCGCGGGGTGTTCCGCCCGCAGCGCCGCGAGGTCTGCGATCTGACGATAGAGCGGGTGTTCGGGGTTATAGCGCTCCACGCTGCCCGAGGGCCCGCCGAGGACCGGCTCATCGGCATACTGCTGGGTTTGGGTGGCAAACATGTCTTGCCGCGCGTCTTTGTCGCCGCCAGAGCCGATGAATCCTTGCTCGTCGCCGTAATAGACCACCGGCTGCCCACGGGTCAGGAACATTAACTCGTTAGTGAGCTCGACCCGATCCAGTAGCTCGTCTCCCGCAAACCCCTGATCGGCAAGCATCATGGCGGCCCTGCCCATGTCGTGATTGCCGGTGAAGGTCGGTAATTGGTAGGCGTTGGAGTCGGTGTCGGTGTAGTAGTCGTCTTGGGCATAAAAGTCACGCAGGATCGTCGTGGGATCGCCTGTGGCGTAGTCGATGCTGCGGGCTTGGAATCCGAAGTCGATGACCGCCTGGAGCTTGGCCTCGGTGGTGAAGGTCGAAAGGTAGGTCGGGTCAGCGTCGTACACCTCGCCGAACATGAAGAAGTCTTCGTTCTTCTCGCGCGCCGCCTTCAGCACCGCAGGACTGAACTCTTGCCAAAACTCCGTGTTGACGTGCTTCACGGTGTCGATCCGGAATCCGTCGATACCAAACTGGGCCCAGGTCGAATAAATGTCGATCATGCCGTCGGTGACCTCGGGCCGTTCGGTCCACAGGTCGTCCAGCCCGATGAAGTCACCGTACTCGCTGGACTCTCCGGCAAAGGTCGAGTCGCCGCGGTTGTGATAGAGCCGCGGGTCGTTGAGCCACGCCGGCACTTTGACCTCTTTGTCGCCTTCGGTATTGAAAAACGGCGTATACGGAAACGACGTGGCGGGGTCGACATCCGGGAACTCGTCAGTCCCCGCAAACTCCTTATCGTCGAAGACCTCCCCCGCAGCGTCGCTGTAGGGCGAGGTGTCCTTGTCGATGTAGGAGTACTCCCCCTCTTCATAGTCGATGACGTCGGCGGTGTGATTGGTGATGATGTCGAAATACACCTTCATGCCACGGTCGTGCGCCTCATCGATGAGGGCCTTCATCTCCTCATTCGTGCCTAAGTGCGGGTCGATCTGGGTGAAGTCGGTGATCCAGTAGCCGTGGTAGCCAGCACTCACGTCCTCCCCGGTGCCCTGGACGGGACGGTTCTTAAACGATGGGGTCAGCCAAATGGCCGTGGTGCCCATCCCCTCGATGTAGTCCATCTTGTCGAGGATCCCAGCGAGGTCGCCGCCGTGATAAAACCCCTTGTCTTCGGGGTCGAACCCCGTGGTGAGTCGGTCGCCCTCTAGTCCACCGAGGTCGTTGCTGGGGTCGCCGTTGGCGAAGCGATCGGCCATGACGAAGTAGAACTGCTCGCCTGTAACGGGCGGCCGCAAACTGCTTCCGGCGTATGCCGCGTCGTCTTCTGAAACCGGGCCGGACAACTCCGTAGGTCCCACAGCCACCCGCTGGGTCTGCGCGTTGAAGGTGAACTCGAGCGTCGCGGGGCCCTCAATGACCAGTGGAAGGTTGTCGCTTGGATACGACTCGTCAAACGAGCCGTTCAGCGCCATCTTGTATTCGTATTCACCCGCGGCAAGATCGAACGAACGCGCGTAGGCCCCCGGCTCCCCCTCTACGGGGGTAAGCGCCGTCGCCTCGCACTCGGGATCCCACTCACCCGCACAACCCAGTTCATCCTGAAGACTGCCCACGAGTGTGACCGTCGATGGTGCCTCTTCGACCTCAGCGTCCTGCGCAGCGGCGGCACCTACTGCGGTGGCGCGCTCTGGGGCCGCGCCCGCCGTGGGACTCAGGGTGGACAGAGCCAGGACAACTGCCCCGGCGAATGCAAAAGAACGTCGATACGCCATCGTGGCTCCCGGTGTCGCGCACAGCCGTAGCGCTTCTGTGCGCTAGATAGGTGGACCCTAAGCCAGATCTCGACACTCCACAACAGGGCTGGCGTCGTTAACTATGCTTGAGGCAGCGCGTCGAGGCGGGCCTAGCATCCAATCGGCCTTCTCCGATAGCGTCACCGCACTGATCGCAGACGCCATAACTACCTTCGTCCAGTTTCTCGAGTGCGCGCTCAACCTGTTTAAGCCCTACCCCGAGGCTGTCGTGCGCCGTCACCGCGCTGAGGCGATCAACCGCCATGGCCGTCCCGTCGCCGACCCGTTTGCCAAAACTGATGCTGCCCTGGTCGGGCTGCGGCCTGGTGAGCACGGCACGTTGCTCAACGAGCTCGTCTCGTTTTGCTTCCAACCGTGCGCGCGCCACTTGCTCGTCCATCGACCGAGCATCTCAGGTGGCGCACTGCCTCGCCACACTAAGACGTGTTGTTGAGTCAGGGACGGTCCCGTGCGTAGGGCCTGTCAGAGGCGACAACTACCATGGCAATGCTCGACCAGCATGTCCATCGGAAGGACCCCCAGCGTGCCCATCATCGAAGCACACGGCTTGACGAAGACGTATCCGTCGAAGTCCGGGACGGTTCACGCCCTCTCCGGGTTGGACCTCAGTGTGCCTGAGGGCACCGTTAAAGGGCTCCTGGGTCCCAACGGCGCAGGAAAGACCACCACGGTGAAGGTGCTCAACACGCTGATTCGACCGGACTCGGGCACCGCCACGGTCGACGGCATCGACGTTTTGTCCAACCCTCAGGACGTGCGCCGGATCATCGGGGCCTCCGGCCAATACGCTGCGGTCGATGAGAACCTTACGGGTCTGGAAAATTTGGAGATGGTGGGACGGCTTTACCACTTGGGAATCAAGCGCTCCCGCCTGCGGGCCAAAGAGCTCATCGAGGCCTTCGGCCTGACCGAGGCCGGATCGCGCCCGGTCAAGGGCTTCTCCGGGGGTATGCGGCGCAGGATCGACTTAGCCGGTGCTCTGGTCAACAACCCCCGCATCCTGTTCTTGGACGAGCCGACCACCGGTTTGGACCCCCGCAGCCGGATCGGCCTCTGGGAAACCATCAACGATCTGGTCAAGGGCGGCACCACGGTGCTGTTAACCACGCAATACTTGGAAGAGGCCGACTACTTGGCCGACCACATTTCGGTCATCGACGCTGGCCGAGTGATCGCCTCCGGGACCTCGGACGAGTTGAAGGCTCAGATCGGCGGCCACCGAGTAGTGGTGTCGTTGGTTCGCGACACCGACAGTGACGCAGCCCGCTCGGTCCTGGCCCAGCACGGCACGGGCGACCCCACCATCAGCGACGACCGTCGGCAGTTGGACGTGACCGTCGATGAAGGCCCGGTGGCGCTGCAGAGCGTTTTGGCTGGCCTGGACAGCCAAGGCATAGCCCTTCACGACGCGGGTATGCGCCGCCCCACCCTGGACGATGTGTTTCTGACCTTGACAGGCCACCGCGCCGAGGCCGATAACGATGACGACAGCACCAGCGCGCACGAGCAGGAGATTCCCGCATGACCACCGCGATTTCACCGCCCACACAGTCCGCCCACGAGCCCTATGAGCCCGAGGTGACCGGTGCGCTGGCGACCTGGTTCGCCGACGGCTGGACCGTCACCTGGCGCAACCTGAGCAAAATCAAGCGCAGCCCCGACATGCTGATCTTTGCGGTGTTGCAGCCCATCATGTTCGTCTTGCTCTTCAGCCAGGTCTACGGCGGCATCATCCAGATCGAAGGTTCCAACTACACCAACTTTTTGATGGCGGGTATCTTCGCCCAGACCGTGGTGTTCGGGTCGACCTTCTCCGGCGCCGCGATGGCCCAGGACCTTAAGGAGGGGTTGATCGACCGCTTCCGCACGTTGCCGATGAGCCCTTCGGCCGTGTTGATCGGTCGAACTAACTCCGACCTATGCCTCAACGGGATCTCCATGGTCATCATGATTCTCACCGGATTTGCCGTGGGCTGGAGGTTCACTAACGGTGTCCCCTCGTTCTTGGCGGGGGTTGGGTTGCTGTTGTTGTTCTCCTACGCTTTCAGTTGGGTGATGGCCCTGCTCGGCATGGTGGTGCGCACGCCGGAGACGATCAACAACGCGTCGTTCATGATCCTGTTTCCGATCACCTTCATCTCGAATGCGTTCGTACCCGCCGAGAGCCTGCCGCGCCCGCTAGAGATCTTCGCCAACTGGAACCCGGTCTCGGCCCTGGTGCAGGCCGCGCGTGACCTCTTCGGCAACACCCAGGATGGGATGATCCGCGACACCTTCGGCATCCAGCACCCCGTCATTACCGTGTTCATCGGTGTGACGGTGCTGCTGGTGATCTTCGTGCCGCTGTGCATCCGACAGTTCGCGCGCACCAGCTCGCGCTAGGGCGCGCCCTCACCGCCACTCCGGTTTTGTTAGGTCTCAGCCGCGGTGAAGAACTCGTCGCGGCGGGCTCGGGCTTCCTCGGCGCGGGCCGCGACCTGGTCGTCATCCGGGTAGACGATCTCTTCGAGGCATAGCCCCAGTGCGGGCATCACGGTCACTCCAGAGTGACGTTGTCGTCCTCGTAGGACCTCTGCCGGCCAATCCATGTTTTCGCGCCCTGTTCCCACCGGGATGACGGCTCCCACCAGCGCACGCACCATGCTGTGGCAGAAAGCGTCGGCGATCAACGTCCCCACAATGGTCCCGTCCGGTTCGCGGACCCACGTGAACTGTTGCAAGGTCCGCACTGTGGTCGCGCCTTCGCGCCGACGGCAGAACGACGCGAAGTCATGGAAGCCCAGCACGGTCGCTGACGCTTCGTTCATGACATCCACGTCCAGCATCTGCTTCAGCACCACGGTGTCGAAACGGCGAAGTGGATCAGCCGTGCTAGGGCGGTCACAGATGCGGTAGGTGTAACGGCGGTGCAGCGCGGAGAATCGAGCGTCGAAACCGGGCGGGGCAATGCTGACGTTTCTGATCACGATGTCATCGGGCAGAACTCCGGAAAGTCGGGCCCACGCAGACTCCTCCGGCAGCCTTGGCCGATGTGCGGGCAACGCCTCCCAGCGGTCCAGAGCGACGTCCAGGTGGGCCACCGAGCCCCGCGCGTGCACGCCAGCATCGGTGCGTCCCCCGACAGTCAGTGACGGCGGCTCATCCCGCAGGATCACGCCCCAGGCGTGCTCAATCGTTGCTTGAACCGTACGAAACCCAGGCTGCGTGGCCCACCCATAGAACTTCGTGCCGTCGTACGCAAGATCCATCCGCACACGCAGCAGCGATTCGGAAGTAGACACAACCCCCTACCCTAAACGACCGCCTCGGGCGGACCTCCAGATGCGGCGCACGCAAAACGAGCCGCCTCACCCGATGGGTGAAGCGGCTCGTTCAGTTCAGTTCGTACAACTCGGTACTGAATTGCTCAGGCGTCGTCGGTCCGCTGCGCGTCGGAACCGCCGGCAGGCTCGAATCCGGCTGCGGCCGCTGCCTCGGCAGTGCGGAACCAGACCTCGGCTTCAGTCTGGTCAAACCACTGCGAGCCCTCGACGTGATATTTCATCGAGTTCTGGTTGCCCTTGACGCTGAATCCGTCCGGAGGTGACCCGTCGGCAGTGGGTGCAGCCGAATCGGCTCCGTGCGGGTTGGCGTCTGCAGCAGTGTCCGCCGGGGCCTCAGCGTCGTCCGTCTTGGTATTGGCGGCCTCGGTAGAGTCTTCTGCGACAACGTCGTTGATCTGGACCGTTTCTGCTGGAGCCGCCACCTCGACGCCCGCGTCGTGTGCCGCGTCGGCCTGTTCGATCTCCACTTCAGTGGCATCGGCTTCGGCTGGTGAGGTTGCCACTGCTTCGCTCTTGGCAGCGTCGCGGTCACGAGCAGAGCGCTTGGTAGCACCCTCGGCCTGCTCGACAACCTTCTTCTTCGCCACCGGCTCACGAACGAGTTCGATCACGGCCATCGGAGCGTTGTCGCCCTTGCGGGGCGCGATCTTGGTGATCCGGGTGTAACCGCCGGCGCGCTCGGCCATATCGGGAGCGATTTCGGTGAACAACCGGTGCACCACGCTCTTGTTGCCGATGGTGGTCATCACGCGGCGGCGCGCGTGCAGGTCACCACGCTTGGCGAACGTCACCAGGCGCTCGGCCATCGGACGCATGCGACGGGCCTTGGCTTCGGTGGTGGTGATGCGGTCCTGCTCGAACAGGGCAGTCGCCAGGTTGGCCAGGATCAGGCGCTCGTGCGCCGGACCGCCACCAAGACGCGGACCCTTCTTTGGGGTAGGCATGCTAAATCTCCTTCAGCGAAACTGTTCAGTACTGCTCGTCTTCAGCGAAACTCGCGTCGGCGTCGTCTTCCAACGAGTCGTCCTCTGAGTAGTCCGCTGTACTGGGGTCAAATCCGGGGGGGCTGTCCTTGAGCGCGAGGCTCATTTCGCCGAGCTTCTCCTTGACCTCGTCAATCGACTTGGCACCGAAGTTGCGGATGTCGAGCAGGTCGGCCTCGCTGCGGCTGACCAACTCGCCCACGGTGTGGATGCCTTCGCGCTTGAGGCAGTTGTAGGAACGAACCGTCAGGTCCAAGTCCTCAATCGGCAGCGCCAAGTCCGACGCCAACGCAGCGTCGCCGGCCGAGGGGCCGATCTCGATGCCTTCGGCTTCGAAGTTCAACTCGCGCGCCAGACCGAACAACTCCACGAGGGTGCGACCGGCCGAGGCCATCGCGTCACGCGGGGCAACCGAACGTTTGGTCTCGACATCGAGCACCAAACGGTCGAAGTCGGTGCGCTGCTCGACCCGGGTGGCCTCGACCTTGTAGGTCACGGCCAGCACGGGCGAGTAGATGGAGTCGACCGGAATACGACCGATTTCCTGCTCGACCGACTTGTTCAACTGAGCCGACACGTAGCCACGGCCACGCTCGACCGTCAACTCCATTTCGACCTTGCCGGAGTCGTTCAAGGTGGCGATGTGCAGGTCCGGGTTGTGGACCTCCACGCCGGCCGGGGGCGCGATGTCGGCGGCGGTGACGGCACCAGCGCCCTGCTTGCGCAGGTACATGACGACGGGCTCGTCGAATTCGCTGGACACCACGAGGCTCTTGAGGTTCAAGATGATCTCGGTCACGTCTTCCTTGACCCCGGGGATCGTGGAGAACTCGTGCAGCACGCCATCGATGCGCAGGCTGGTCAACGAGGCACCGGGGATGCTCGAAAGCAAGGTGCGGCGAAGGGAGTTGCCGAGGGTGTAGCCGAAGCCGGGCTCGAGGGGCTCAATGGTGAAGCGCGAGCGAGCGTCGGAGACAACCGCCTCGGACAGGGCGGGACGCTGAGCAATCAGCATAAAGATTCTTCCTTTCCACAGGCACCCGCTATTTGATGCCTGGTCATGACCGACTCTGATGGTCGGCGGCAGCACGTTGACTCGGTATTCGACGTGCTGGACATACGCCCGGTACGCCGCGCACCCACCGAAGTGAGCACACGGCATACCCGTGACGTATGCGGTGGATCAGTTCTTGGAGTAGAGCTCCACAATCAGCTGCTCGGTCAGAATCGTGTCGATCTGAGCGCGCGTCGGAACCTGGTGAATCAGGATCTGCAGCGTGCCAGGAACAACCTTCATCCACGCCGGGATCGGGCGGTCGCCGAAGGTCTGACGAGCCAACTCAATCGGCAACTTCTCGACGGACTTGGAACGCACGTCGATGATGTCGTAGGTGTGAACACGGTAGGACGGAACGTCCACGCGCACGCCATTAACGTGGAAGTGGCCGTGCGTCACCATTTGGCGGGCGGCGCGACGCGTGCGAGCCAGACCAGCGCGGTAGATGACGTTGTCCAGGCGCGACTCGAGGATGGTCAGCAGGTTGTCACCGGTCTTGCCGGGACGACGGGCTGCTTCCTCGTAGTAGCGACGGAACTGCTTCTCCATGACGCCGTAGGTGAAGCGAGCCTTCTGCTTCTCCTGCAACTGGGTGAGGTATTCCTTCTCCTGGGTACGGCGACGGCCGTGTTGCCCCGGGGGGAAAGGACGTAGATCGAAGTTCTTGTCTCCGCCGACGAGGTCGACCTTAAGACGGCGAGACTTCTTGGTGATGGGGCCGGTGTATCGGGCCATGTTTGCTTACCTTTACCTTCCGGCGCTCAGACGCGACGCTTCTTGGGCGGGCGCACACCGTTATGCGCCTGCGGGGTGACATCACTGATTGCGCCGACCTCGAGGCCAGCAGCGGTCAGCGAACGAATTGCCGTCTCGCGACCCGAACCCGGGCCCTTGACGAACACGTCGACCTTGCGCATCCCGTGCTCCATGGCGCGACGGGCGGCAGCCTCGGCGGCCATCTGCGCGGCATACGGGGTGGACTTACGCGAACCCTTGAATCCGACCTGGCCGGACGAGGCCCAAGCAATGACGGCACCAGTGGGGTCGGTAATGGTCACGATGGTGTTGCTGAACGTGCTCTTGATGTGAGCCTGTCCAAACGCGATGTTCTTCTTCTCTTTACGACGCACCTTGCGTGCGCCAGCCTGACTACGGCTCTTGGGGGGCATGTGAGAATCTCCTCTAGGACCAAGCAGCCGGGGCTACTTGGTGACCTTCTTCTTGCCGGCGACGGTCCGCTTGGGACCCTTGCGAGTGCGCGCATTCGTTTTGGTGCGCTGACCGTGAACGGGAAGGCCACGACGGTGGCGGATTCCCTGGTAGCTCCCGATCTCAACCTTGCGGCGGATGTCAGCAGCGATCTCACGGCGCAGGTCACCTTCGAGGCGGAAGTGCTCCTCGAGGTGGTCTCGCAACAACACCAGTTGATCTTCGGTCAAATCCTTGACGCGGATCGACGGGTCAACCCCCGTCGTGCTCAACGTGGATTCGGCGCGGGTGCGTCCGACCCCGAAAATGTACGTCAGTGCGACCTCGACGCGCTTTTCGCGCGGCAGGTCGACACCTATAAGTCGTGCCATGGTGACGTGCTCCTGTGTGTTCTCTCGTCGGAGGTCTGGTGCAACACCGATCCGCATTGTTCTCGAGCGTGAGCCCTGCGGTCCTTGGCCTCCGCGCCAAGGGTGACGTCCCGCATAGCGGGGGTCGGGTGCTGCTTGTTGCTTGTGCGTGCGATGAAGCCCGCGATGTGCTGGTGTTGCTGCTCAGCCCTGGCGCTGTTTGTGGCGCAGGTTCTCGCAGATCACCATGACGCGTCCGTTACGACGAATCACCTTGCACTTTTCGCAGATCTTCTTGACGCTCGGCTGAACCTTCATAGCTTCAGTGGCCATCTTTCGATCTGGGAGTGAGTTGACGATATTGCGGATGGTTCGGTTGTGCCGTGCAGTCGTGCGTTCGTGCTGTGTGTCTTAGCGGTAACGGAAAACGATGCGGCCGCGGGTGAGGTCGTACGGGCTGAGTTCCACCACAACACGGTCCTCAGGAAGGATCCGAATGTAGTGCTGACGCATCTTTCCCGAGATGTGAGCAAGCACGATGTGCCCGTTGCTCAACTCCACTCGGAAGTTCGCGTTCGGGAGGGACTCAACAACAGTGCCCTCAATCTCGATGACGCCGTCCTTCTTCGCCATAGGCTGATCTATCCTTCGTTGTAGTTTCGTGCAGTTGCGGTTGCTTGCTGACCACACACAAAATGGACCCGCTAAGGGTCGACAGGCCATCGTACGTCATGCTCACTCGACTAGGCGAATCGTCTCGCGTGCGTCGAAGGTCTTACGTTGGTTGGGTCAGCGGTCCGTACGTCGCGCCGTTGGCTTCCAACTCGGTTTGGCCGCCGTCCAGGGCGGTGAGCACCCACAACCCGTGCTCGGTCACCGCGACCGTGTGCTCCCAATGCGCCGCGCGTGACCCGTCGGCGCTGACGACCGTCCACTCATCGGCAAGGGTCTTAGTGTCGATCGTTCCCAGTGTCACTATCGGCTCAATGGCTACAGTCGCACCTACCGGCACCAATGGCCCTTTCGCCTCGACGGCGTAGTTGGGGATGTGCGGGTCCATATGCATGGCGGTGCCGATCCCGTGGCCGGTGAAGTCTTCGACAATCCCGTATTCGATCTCGTGACCGGCATCATTGCGTCGATGCTGTGCAGCCATCACGCTTTTCTCGACCGCGTCACCGACGGCAAAGAGTCGCTCACCGGGGATGAGCGCGGCGATTCCGGCCCAGAGCGAGGATTCCGTGTCGTCCATCAGCGCCACATCTTCCGCGCGAGTAGACGGCCCGTCCCGCCCGCCGACGATGAAACTCAAGGCGGCGTCACCGTGCCACCCCGCAACGATGGCACCGCAGTCGATCGAAACCAGGTCTCCATCCACAAACTCCCGCTCCCCCGGTATGCCGTGAACCACCTCATCGTTCACGCTGATGCACAGGGACCCTGGAAAGCCGTAGTAGCCCTTGAATGAGGGCGTAGCACCGGCAGCCCGAATGGCGGCCTCAGCCTGCGCATCAACCTCACCGGTCGTTGCCCCAGCCACCGCCGCAGACTTGGCCAACTGCAGCGTTTGGCCCACCACCAGACCGGCGGCCCGCATGCGGTGAATCTGCGCGGGCGTCTTGACCTCAATCTTGGGCCGTCGAAACAGGGCCAATATCAAGTGTCGTCGGAGACGGAGTCAAGGGCGGCGAAGACACGCTCAGTAACCTCGTCGACATCACCCATACCGTCCACGTGAATTAAAACGCCACGGCTGCGGTAGATCGCTGAAAGCGGCGCAGTCTCCTCGGCATACAAACTCATGCGGGCTCGGATGACCTCTTCGGTGTCGTCGGAGCGTCCCTGATCTTGGGCCCGCTTGAGCAACCGCTGCACGACTTCGTCGGTGTCCACCGTGAGATCGACGACGGCATCCAGAGCGCCACCGTTATCACTCACCATCTCGTCGAGCGCTTCAACCTGACCGGGTGTGCGAGGGAAACCGTCCAGCAGGAACCCGCCTTGAGCATCGTCTTCGGTCAATCGGTCGCGCACGATGGCGATAGTGATGTCATCGGGCACAAAGTCGCCAGCAGCCAAAATTGACTTCACCTGCAGTCCCAACTCGGTTTCTTCGGAGATGTTCTTACGGAAAATGTCTCCCGTGGATATCGCTGGGATGCCGAGACGTTCCGCAATACGGGTCGCCTGGGTGCCCTTGCCTGCGCCTGGAGCGCCGAGTATAAGAAGTCGCATCAGCGGAGAAACCCTTCGTAGTCATGCTGCTGGAGCTGGGACTCGATCTGTTTGACCGTCTGCAGACCCACTCCCACCACGATGAGGATCGAAGCGCCTCCGAACGGGAAGTCCTGCGAGACCCCCAGCGTGTTGAAAGCGATCAGCGGTAGCAGCGCAAGCGCCGCCAAGTAGATCGCACCGACCGTCGTGATCCGGGAGATCACGTACTCAAGGTACTCCGCGGTGGGCCGGCCCGCTCGGATTCCCGGGATGAACCCGCCGTACTTCTTCATGTTGTCCGCGACGTCAACCGGGTTGAAGGTCACCGAAACGTAGAAGAACGTGAAGAAGATGATGAGCCCCGAGTACACCAGCATGTAGATCCACGAACTACCGCTGGCACCAACGCTGAGGTTGTTATTGATCCACGTCACCCACGGCGACGAGACCCCGTCCGCGCTGCGATTGAACCCAGCGATCAACGTCGGGAGGGTCAGAATCGAACTGGCAAAGATGATCGGGATCACGTTCGCCATGTTCAGCTTTAACGGGATGTAGGTCGACGTGCCGCCATACTGACGTCGTCCGATCATGCGTTTGGCGTACTGCACCGGAATGCGGCGCTGACACTGCTCGACGAACACGACCAGCGTGATGATGACCAAACCTAGGGCCATGACGAACGCGAACGTGCCCCAGGATTGCTGCTGAATGGCGATCAGGGAACCCGGAAAACCAGCGGCGATCGCGGTAAAGATCAGCAACGACATACCGTTGCCGATCCCCTTCTCGGTGATCAACTCACCGAGCCACATGATGAGGCTTGTCCCTGCCGTCATGGTGAGGACCATCATCAAGATGACCGTCCACGACTCGTCCGGCATGACCGTGGTGCAGCCCCCACCGAAGAGGTTCTCTGGATTGCGAGCAAAGGTGACCAACGTCGATGACTGCAACACCGCGAGACCAATGGTCAGGTACCGCGTGTACTGCGTCATCTTCGTTTGCCCGGCTTGGCCCTCCTTCTTGAGGGCTTCAAATCTCGGAATGACGACGGTCAAGAGCTGCGTAATGATGGCAGCGGTGATGTACGGCATGATGCCGAGGGCAAAGATCGATAACTGTAGAAGCGCCCCACCGCTGAAGAGGTTCGCAAAGCCCAGGACCGAGTTCTGCGAGTTGGTTGCCGTGGCCTGACACTGCTGCACCAACCCGTAGTCAATCCCCGGGGCGGGTATGTGCGAGCCGAGCCGAAACAACGCCATAATGGCGAGGCTAAACAGGATCTTCTTACGAAGATCGGGCGTCTTGAACGCCCGCGCGAACGCGGAGAGCACGACTAAATCCTCCTCGGTAATCCCAGTGGTGAATTCCAGTCCGTGGGATCGGGACGCGGACCGGGTGACGTTAGCACCCGCAGGTGGACGCAGAAGCCCCGAACGCTACGAGAGCGGCCGGGGCCTGCACACGTGAAGTATGCAGCGCCGGTCGGTAAAGACGAGGTGCTGCACCCTTCTCAGATCAGGAGTCGAGTGAGGTGGCCGAACCGCCGGCCGCTTCGATCTTCTCTTTGGCAGACGCCGAGAACTTATGCGCACTCAACTGCAACGCAACGGTGATCTCGCCGGTGCCAAGCACCTTCACGAGCTCGTCCTTGCGCACCGCACCCTTGGCGACCAAGTCGGCAACACCGACCTGACCACCCTCGGGGAACAGCAGACCCAGTTGGTCGACGTTAACGACCTGGTAGTGCGTCTTGAACGGATTGGTGAACCCGCGCAACTTCGGCAGACGCATGTGCATCGGCGTCTGACCGCCCTCGAACGCAACCGGCACCTGGTAACGGGCCTTCGTTCCCTTGGTCCCGCGACCGGCGGTCTTGCCCTTACTTGCCTCTCCGCGACCCACCCGGGTTTTCGCGGTCTTGGCACCAGGGGCGGGGCGGAGGTGGTGCACCTTCAGGGCACTGCCACCGGTGGATGTATGCGTATCGCCCTTGGGCGTTGTGCTCTTAGCCATGATCAGTCAACCTCCTCGACGGTCACCAGGTGGCGAACCGTGCGGACCATCCCACGAAATTCGGGACGGTCTTCCTTCACGACGGTGTGACCGATGCGCTTCAGGCCCAAGGAGCGCAGTGTCTCCCGGTGCATGTGCTTTCCACCGATACCCGACTTGGTCTGGGTTACTTTCAATTGAACCATCAGGCACCTGCCTCAGCGCGGGCCCGCAGCATGGCTGCCGGCGCAACATCTTCCAGCGACTTGCCACGGCGAGCCGCGACCGCCTCCGGCGTCTCCAACTCGTGCAGCGCCTGCACCGCAGCGTGCACGATGTTGATGGCGTTGTTCGAGCCGAGCGATTTACTCAACACGTCGTGGATACCGGCGCACTCAAGCACGGCGCGAACCGGGCCACCGGCGATAACACCGGTACCAGGACTCGCCGGGCGCAACATGACGACACCGGCAGCGGCCTCACCCTGTACGGGGTGCGGAATCGTACCCGCGATCCGAGGCACTCTGAAGAAGTTCTTCTTCGCTTCTTCGACGCCCTTGGAGATCGCGGCCGGCACCTCTTTGGCCTTGCCGTAGCCAACGCCCACGGTTCCGTCACCGTCGCCGACGACGACCAGCGCGGTGAAACTGAAGCGACGACCACCCTTGACGACCTTGGATACGCGGTTGATGGTGACAACGCGCTCTAGGTACTGGTTGCTGTCCTCACGACCGCCGCGACCACCATCGCGACCGCCGCGACCGCCGTCACGACCGCCACTGCGGTTATCGCTTCGAGTGTTACCACCTGCGGCTCCGGCACCAGCACCTGCTCCGGTGCCACCTGCCGTGCTACGGCCTTGCTGCTCTGCAGCCATCAGACGTTCCTCTTCAGATCAGTGTGGGTCAGGATCACATGGGTCACAGGGACAAGCCCCCTTCGCGAGCACCGTCCGCGATCGCCGCAACGCGACCGGCGTACCGGTTGCCTCCACGGTCGAACACCACGGTCTCGACTCCGGCGGCCTTCGCGCGCTCAGCGAGCATCGTGCCGACTCGAGACGCCTTGGCGGTCTTGTCGTCGTCGCTCTTGCGCAGGTCCGCTTCCATCGTCGATGCGCACGCAAGCGTCGTGCCGGTCGTGTCGTCGACCAACTGCACGAAGACGTGTCGGGTTGAGCGGTTCACCACCAGACGGGGACGCTCCGGCGTGCCGGTGATCTTTTTACGCAGGCGAGTATGGCGACGGGTGCGCGAAGCGCTCTTACCCTTAGCCCTCTTCACAATAATTGCCATGGCTTACTTACCAGCCTTTCCGACCTTGCGGCGGACCTTTTCGCCTTCATAGCGCACACCCTTGCCCTTGTAGGGCTCGGGTCGACGCAACTTACGGATGTTGGCGGCGACTTCGCCGACCTGCTGCTTGTCAATCCCGGAAACAGCGAACCGGGTGGGGTTGGTCACCGTGAAGGTGATGCCCTCAGGTGCTGCCACCGGAACCGAGTGGCTAAAGCCCAAGGCGAACTCTAGGTCGCTGCCTTTGGCCAAGACGCGGTAACCAGTGCCGTGGATCTCCAACCTCTTGGTGTATCCGTTGGTCACACCCTCGACCATGTTCGCGATCAGCGACCGCGTCAGACCGTGCAACGAACGTGACTGGCGCTCATCGTTAGGGCGCGCCACCACAACGGTGCCGTCGTCCTCGCGTCCAATGGTGATCGGCGAACTGACCGTCAGGTCTAACTGGCCCTTGGGGCCTTTGACCGTGACGTCTTGACCGTCGATGGCGATATCCACGCCAGCCGGGATCGTGATGGGGAGTCGTCCAATACGTGACATGTCAGTCCTCCCTACCAGACGTAGGCGAGAACTTCTCCACCTACGCCCTTCTGGTGAGCTTGGCGGTCGGTCAACAGGCCAGTGGACGAAGAAATGATCGCCACACCCAAGCCACCGAGCACGCGAGGCAAGTTCGTCGACTTCGCGTAGACGCGCAGCCCCGGCTTGGAGACGCGGCGCAGACCAGCGATCGAACGCTCGCGGTTCGGGCCGTACTTCAGGTCGATGGCCAGGGTCTTACCGACCGGGGCCTCCTGCACGGACCAGCCGGCAATATAGCCCTCGGCCTGGAGGATTTCAGCGATGTGCGACTTCAACTTGGAAAACGGCATACGCACGTCGTCCTTGTGAGCCGAGTTGGCGTTGCGGATGCGTGTCAGCATGTCCGCAATCGGGTCGGTCATGGTCATGGGGCTACTCGCCCTTCCTCATCGCGGTTTCAGTGGACTGCGCCGAAGCGCACCGACCGACCTGCGATGTTGTTGCGATGTGGTCAGAAATGAAGAGGATTACCAGCTGGACTTGGTCACGCCGGGCAGTTCACCCGCGTGTGCCATCTCGCGCAAGCAGATACGGCACAAGCCGAATTTGCGGTACACCGAGTGCGGACGCCCGCATCGCTGGCAGCGCGTGTAGCCACGCACCTTGAACTTCGGCTTGCGGTTGGCCTTGTTAACCAGTGCAGTTTTCGCCACGATCAGTTCTCCTTGAACGGGAAGCCGAGTCGACGCAACAATGCACGACCCTCGTCATCGGTGGTGGCGGTGGTGACCAACGTAATGTCCATACCACGCACCCGGTCGATCTTGTCCTGGTCGATTTCGTGGAACATCGACTGCTCGGTCAGACCAAAGGTGTAGTTGCCGCGACCATCGAACTGCTTGGGGGACAAGCCGCGGAAGTCGCGAATACGGGGCAGAGCCAGGGACAACAGACGGTCCAGGAACTCCCACATCCGGTCACCGCGCAAGGTGACGTGGGCGCCGATCGGCATACCCTCGCGCAACTTGAACTGGGCAATCGACTTGCGGGCCTTGGTCACTGCAGGACGCTGGCCGGTGATGGTCGACAGGTCGCGGATCGCGCCTTCGATCAATTTGCTATCCCGAGCTGCTTCACCTACACCCATGTTCACGATGATCTTGACGACCCCGGGAACCTGCATGGGATTGGCGTAACTGAATTCCTCCACCAGTCCGGGAACGATTTCCTCGCGGTAACGGGCCTGCAGACGAGGCACGACACGCTCGGCCGTGGCTGCGGGGGTCTCGACCGACTCGGTTTCCACTGTCTCAGTACTCATCACAAGTCCTTACCCGAGCGCACGGCATACCGGACGCGCTGTGTCTTTGAACGACCGTCTTCGGTCACCGTCTCGACACGCACGCCGACGCGACTCGGCTTTTTCGTTTCGGGATCCACGACCGCGACGTTGCTGATGTGAAGCGGGGCTTCCATGACCTGGATGCCACCGGTATTCACGCCACGGTCGCCGCCGGCTTTGGTGTGCTTGGTGATCCGGTTGATGCCTTCGACCAACACCCGGTTGGTCTCGGGGAACACCTGAATCACCCGACCCTGTTTACCGCGGTCGCCACCATTGGCCTGAGTACGACCTGAAATAACCTGCACCAGGTCGTTTTTCTTAATCTTGAGCCTCGCCATGTCAGATCACCTCCGGTGCCAGAGACACGATGCGCATGAAGCGCTTGTCGCGCAGTTCACGACCGACAGGACCGAAGATACGGGTCCCGCGAGGGTCACCGTCGTTCTTCAGAATCACTGCCGCGTTCTCGTCGAACTTGATGTACGAGCCGTCGGCGCGCCGACGCTCTTTGCGGGTACGGACGATGACCGCCTTGACGACCTCGCCCTTCTTAACGTTGCCGCCGGGGATGGCGTCCTTCACCGTGGCCACGATGGTGTCACCGATGCTCGCGTACCGGCGGCCTGAGCCGCCCAGCACACGAATGCACAGGATCTCCTTCGCACCGGTGTTATCCGCGACACGTAGCCGCGACTCTTGCTGGATCACTGTCGAACTCCTGTCGTCGAGCCGGTTCTTCCCCGCTCACGGGCAAGCCTGGCCGAACTGCGTTGTTGAATAAAGATGTCGATGGTTGTGATGTTATTTGGCCCGCTCTAGGACCGACACCACACGCCAGCGCTTGGTCGCCGATATGGGACGAGTCTCCATGATCTGCACCAAGTCACCGATACCTGCGTCGTTGGTCTCGTCGTGCGCTTTAACCTTCGAGCTGCGACGCAGCACCTTGCCGTACAGGGCGTGCTTGACACGGTCCTCGACGGACACGACCACCGTCTTGTCCATCTTGTCGGACAAGACGTAGCCCTGACGCACCTTGCGATAGTTGCGAGCCTCGTCGCCCTGATCGCTGGCCTCGGCCTGCGTTGCTGGGGTTTCGCTCATCAACTCACCTCTTCCTTCGTTGCTGCTGCTTGCTCGTCGTCGGCTACGGCGGCAGGACCACCGATGCCGAGCTCGCGCTCACGCATTTCCGTGTAGATACGAGCGATGTCCCGACGCACGGCACGCAAACGGCTGTGGCTTTCCAACTGCCCGGTGGCCGACTGGAACCGCAGGTTGAACAGTTCCTTCTTGGCCTCGGTCAGCGCATCGCGCAGCGGGTCACTCTCGAGACCGCGCAACTGCTCGGGGTTTAGGTCTTTGGATCCGATTGCCATCAGACCTCACTTCCTTCACGCGCCACGAAGCGACACTTCATCGGCAACTTGTGCATAGCCAAACGCATGGCTTCGCGGGCGATCTCCTCGGACACACCAGAGAGCTCAAACATCACGCGACCTGGCTTGACGTTGGCGATCCACCACTCCGGCGAACCCTTACCTGAACCCATGCGGGTTTCTGCTGGCTTCTTGGTCAGCGGGCGGTCCGGGTAGATGTTGATCCAGACCTTACCGCCACGCTTGATGTAGCGAGTCATGGCGATACGTGCGGACTCAATCTGACGGTTGGTGATGTATGCCGGCTCAAGAGCCTGAATGCCGTAGTCACCAAAAGCCACCGTGGTTCCGCCCTTGGCGGCACCGCTACGACCGGGGTGGTGCTGCTTGCGGTAGCGCACCCGACGTGGGATCAACATCAGGCCTGACCTCCTTCGCTGCTCGCGGCCGGAGCCGTTTCAGCAGTTGCAGTTGCTTCAGCAGCCGGGGCGGCGGGCGCTGCGGACGTGTTGCCAGCGGTCTCGGCGCCTCCACCTACGCGGGCGGGACGCTCCGAGCGGTCTCCACGGCGCGCCGGGCGACCATCGGGCCGGTCGCCGTCGCGACGGCCACGGGGGCCTCCGCGAGGTGCCGGTGCGGTGGCCTCTTCACGAGCCAATTCCTTGGCCGTGAGGTCACCCTTATAGATCCACACCTTCACGCCGATGCGACCGAACGTCGTCTTGGCCTCGTAGAAGCCGTAGTCGATGTTGGCGCGCAGGGTGTGCAGCGGAACGCGGCCTTCACGGTAGAACTCCGAGCGCGACATTTCCGCGCCGCCGAGACGACCCGAGCACTGGATCCGGATTCCCTTGGCACCTGCGCGCGTGGCGGACTGCATACCCTTGCGCATGGCACGACGGAACGTCACCCGGGCGGCCAACTGCTCGGCAATGCCTTGAGCGACCAACTGCGAATCAATCTCGGGGTTCTTCACCTCGAGGATGTTCAGTTGAACCTGCTTGCCGGTGAGCTTTTCGAGCTCTCCACGAATGCGGTCGGCTTCGGCACCACGGCGACCGATCACGATGCCCGGGCGCGCAGTGTGGATGTCCACACGCACACGATCACGGGTGCGCTCGATCTCAACCTTGCTGATTCCGGCGCGATCCATACCAGTCGACATCAGCGCGCGGATTGCCACGTCTTCTTTGACGTAGTCGCGGTAACGCTGGCCCACCTTGGTGGAGTCCGCGAACCAACGGCTGCGGTGATCAGTGGTGATACCGAGGCGGTAGCCATTCGGATTAATCTTTTGACCCATTAGCGAGCACCTCCTTTGGCGCGAGTAGTCGATTCGCTCACGACCACCGTGATGTGGCTCGAGCGCTTAAGAATTTGGCTGGCGCGACCCTGCGCACGGGGACGGAATCGCTTCATGGTCGGTCCTTCGTCCACGAACGCCGTCGTGACGACCAGGTTGGCCTCGTCGAAGGCCTGGGCCGTGGCATCGGCACGGTACCGAGCATTGGCCACTGCAGACTGCAGCACCTTTAGCACGGGCTCGCTCGCTGCCTGTGGCGCGAACTTCAGGATGGACACCGCTTCCGGGACCCGCTTGCCGCGGACCAGGTCCACAACTCGACGAGCCTTCATCGGCGTCACACGCACCATGCGTGCCTGTGCGCGAGCCTCGCTCGCGTGCACTTCAGCTTCGTTGGTGCTCATCGACGGCGCCCCTTCCGGTCGTCCTTCTCGTGACCGCGGAAGGTACGAGTCGGGGCGAATTCGCCGAGCTTGTGACCGACCATGGACTCGGTGACGAACACCGGGACATGCTTGCGGCCGTCGTGCACCGCGAGGGTGTGGCTCAGCATGTCGGGGGTGATCATCGAGCGACGCGACCACGTTTTGATCACGGACTTCTTGCCCAACTCGTTCATGGCGTCCACCTTTTTACTCAGGTGGTCGTCAACGAAGGGACCCTTCTTCAGACTACGAGGCATAACTTCGTGCTCTCCCTACTCAGCGCTTCTTGCGGCGGCGACGCACGATCATCTTGTCGCTTGGCTTGTTTGGATGACGGGTGCGGCCTTCTGGCTGACCCCATGGGCTGACCGGGTGACGCCCCCCTGAGGTCTTACCTTCGCCACCACCGTGCGGGTGGTCGACGGGGTTCATCACGACACCACGAACGGTCGGGCGTTTGCCCTTCCAACGCATACGGCCGGCCTTTCCCCAGTTGATGTTGCTCTGCTCGGCGTTGCCGACCTCACCAATGGAGGCACGACACCGAGCATCGACGTTGCGGATCTCGCCGGACGGCATACGCAACTGAGCCATGCCGGCCTCTTTGGCGACCAACTGGACACGGGTGCCAGCGGAACGAGCGATCTTGGCTCCACCACCGGGACGCAACTCGATTGCGTGAATCACCGTTCCGACCGGGATGTTGCGAAGCGGAAGGTTGTTACCTGGCTTGATGTCGGCACTGGGGCCGTTCTCGACCACGTCGCCTTGCTTCATCCGGTTCGGCGCGATGATGTAACGCTTCTCGCCGTCGGTGTAGTGCAGCAGCGCGATGCGCGCGGTGCGGTTGGGGTCGTACTCAATGTGAGCGACCTTGGCGTTGACGCCGTCCTTGTCGCCACGA